>Ga0137403_10001295_pt1 | contig 31533 bp, 30 predicted proteins | sample CZOMad2_1_16fung_FD_122057 | JGI IMG/M metagenome (GOLD analysis project Ga0137403, IMG submission 122057) | Vadose zone soil fungal communities from Angelo Coast Range Reserve, California, USA - CZOMad2_1_16fungal (Hybrid Assembly) | ecosystem: Environmental > Terrestrial > Soil > Vadose zone... | reverse complement strand
GGGTGTTGCGAAAGAAATGAAGGCGTCGACGAATAGTGTGACCGCAAAATTGTCCATTGCAGATGCGGAAGTGTTGACTGCCCAGGCTTACGAGCGAAGCGGCTCCGCTGCACCTGCGTTGGAGTATTTCGAGAAAGGCGCGGAGACGCTCGCCGAATTGCTCGTAGTGGACAGCAAGGATAGTGAGACTTCGGCACGCCTCATCTCTGTGCGTAATCATCTCGGCGATCAGCATGTGCGTGTTGGTGACATCAAGATGGCGCAACAGGAATACAAGACGGCCGCCACCATCGGCGAGGCCCTGCAGGATACGGAATCCGTTACAGACGAACTGCTGGATGCTCTCGCAACTTCCGATTCAGATTTGGGAGATCTTGCTGAGATGCAGGCCAAGCAGCAATCCCATGACGTGAAAATCGAAACCAAATTCTGGGAGGAAGCCACGAACTTCTACGAGAAGAGTGCGGAAGTTCGCAAAAAACTGGCCCAGCCCGATGACATTCATCCGCACTATTTTTCGGCTGGCAAGCCGGCCTACGCAAGGGAACAGCTTGAGCGCTGCCGGAAGAACCTGAAGGATCTGGACGCTTCGCGCCGACTGCTCGCTCACAGTCGTCGGCTCCTCCGCCGAGCATGGTGGATGGCCGGTGCCTCCGATGACGATCTTCGCCTGACCATCCGAGCCCGCCTCGCTACCGGCGCGCTCTTTTCGGCGCCCGATAAAATCTGGTCCGGCCCGGGAACCGGACGTACCTGCGTGGTCTGCGGCACGGCTATCTCCTCAGGCGAGATGGAAAACGAAAATGATCCTCGGGCCCGTCACGATCTGGGCTCACTCGCCGTGCTACACGATCTGGCGACAGGAATCGGACGGGCTCGACGGCTGGGACCAAGAGGAGTCGGCAGACTACCTTGCCAATCTTCGCACGGTCGTGCGTGCTCGAATCCAGAGCGGGACCTTGCAGGTTCTTCTCGACAACAAATCGCGGGTGGGCCGGGGAGTCGATGCGGTGTGCGCGGTCTGCGACAAATCCATCTTCGCGGCCGAGCTCTCCCAGGAGCCGCTCGGAGCTCGGCGTCGCCTATTCTCCGATAGAGATCTTCACCGCTCATGCCGGGCATGTGTAGATCGCTCAGAATGACGTCGTAGCTGCGGATGGCCAGGCGCTCGAGCGCTTCACGACCGCTCGCGGTGACATGAACGTGATGCCCGGCCCAACGAAGCAAGTACTCGAGCAGCTCCCGTGTATCCGGCTCATCCTCGACCACGAGGATTTGATAGGCCATTGTCGCTCCTCATCACGGCGCGTCGGGCCGGCCCGCCTCTTCTCCTAGCCTATCTGGTTGTTTTGCTCGGCGGCGCGATCTCCCAGGCGAGTGAGCAGGGAGGGAGAAAAAGCGGAGGTGCTGGCTTCCCCATCCCTGGATAGCGGGGACGCATCTTCACCGGCCTGGGGAAGTGCGCGATTGACCAGAGCGAGCAGCTCCGTGGTCAATGCAGGGAATAGCCCGTGCGCCGTCGCTCCGAGCCTTGCGGGAAGGCCGAGCACCCGCCCGGGCTCTCCATATCGGAGCGCCTGCACGATCTGACGCGCGGCCCTCGCCGCGTCCATGGACGCTATGGGCAGAGAGTCGCTGATGCTGAACCAGGCATACTCGGCGCGATGCCGACCCTTGAAGAGAGCGTGTCGCGGGCTACCCGTCCGCATCAAGCCCGGATAAATGGTGGTCACGTGGATACCGTCCTGCGCAAGCTCGGCGCGAAGACCTTCGGATAGTCCGGCGAGGGCGAACTTGCTGGTGCTGTAGGGGAGAAGGTGCGGTACTGCGAGCTTCCCTCCGATGGAAGCAATATTGACGATACAACCCGACCGTCGACGGCGCATGTCGGGCGGTGACGCTGATCTCGCCGGCGTGGGGTCGCACAGTCCTCATCGAGACCACGGTGCCTCTTGCCGACGATTCGGAGGAGACGCTCAAACGGGCGATGAAGCAGGCGATCGAGAGGGCCGTGCAAGGGGCCACCGCCCTCGGACTGAGTTGGGTCCGGGTCGACGGAGCTCAGGTATTCTCGGACGCGCTCAGGCTGCGGATGGTCGCGACCGACGACGACCCCAGCGACGACGACGGGGAGCCCGACGCTCCGGCGACGATTTAGATAGGCTCAGAGCAGCACGGGAAAGAAGGGGTAAAGGTTGCACGGTGATCCTTACCGGCCGGCTAGATCGTTCGTGTCGCCAGGAGTCGGGTAATCAGGCGGGGTGTGAGAAATCGCGAATCAGTTGTTTCGTGTCTCGGGACTATTGGGCCTGTCCTCGACCGTGCCACGTGGGTGAGGGCCGGGGCAGACGCGCTCGAGGGCGGTAAAGAGCGCGTCGGGATTGACGGGCTTCACGAGGAAGTCGTCGAATCCCGCCTCGAGGGCACGATCCCGCTCGGCCGCATATCCCGTCAGAGCGATCAACCGGAGGTCGCGGTTTTCCGGCTGGGCTCGGAGAATGCGCGCGACTTCGAAGCCGTCCACGTCGGGCAAGCCGATGTCGATCAAGGCCACGTCGGGCGATTGCGCTCGCACTTCCTGCAAGGCCTCACGTCCGTCACGGGCCGTCACCACGCGCTGGCCTTTCAGCTCGAGAAGGATCCGCAGCGCTTCGCGGGCGTCGTCGTTGTCCTCGACGAGCAGCACCGAGAGCGCGGGATCGCCACGCGTGACCTTGGCGCCTCGACCGGGACCTGGCGAGATGCTCATGAGGGAAGGGGATCGGGCACGCGCTCCTCCATGAGGAGAATCACCCCGAGTATCTCCCCGGACTGAGGATTGGCGCGAATGTGGAACCGCGCCGATCGGCCACGCCGATTCACGCAGTCGAGGGAGAGCTCCACGTGGCTGGCCTCCTGCGAGAGCACGGAGCGGATGGGCTGATTGAGCTGCTCGACGGGGAGCCCAAAGTCGAGGTTCATGAGATGGCGGCCCTTCACCTCGTCGGCGCGGAGACCCCACATGTCCTCTGCGCGGTGGTTCCACGCCAGGACCTGCACCCGCGGGTCCACCGCTACCACACCGAACTCCAGCCCCCGAGGATGGAAGCGAGAAAGGCGTTGGCATGGTTCAGCTCGTCGCGGTGCATCCGGAGCTCCGTGTTCGTAGTCTCCAACTCCTCGCGCAGCCCGCGCTCCACACCCGGATGGCTCCGTCGGGCCGGGCATCGGCCATGATTCGGGGGACGACTTCGGTAGCCACGAATCTCCACGCCTCGGCGTCGCGGAAGAAACTGGTGACATTGATAAGGATAGTGTTGAAGAGGAGGTCGAACTCTTCGGCATGATGCTCCAGGTAGTCCTGGTACCCGTCGTAGGAGGGAACGCTCACGGCCTGCAGGCGCCTGTCGATCCGCCGGACGCGGCCCGACCGCTTGTAGGCGGTGATGTCGAAGCCGCGGGTCTTCTTCAGGTATTGGAGAAGATCCTCCACCCGTTCACTGGAGTCTCGCTCACGATCGTCCGTCATGCCCGTCCCGTCCGCATGGCGCGCACGCCCATCGCGCCGTCGCTGCCGGAGCCGCTGAGGACCACCGCGATGGCCCGCTCCTTGAAACTCCCCGCCGTAGACTCGAAAAGCAGATCGGCAGACGGGCGGACGAAGTGAACCAGCTCGGACTGCGAGAGCGAGCGCTCGGGGAGCACTTTCAGCACCTCGCTCAACGCTTTGAGGCCACCGGCGGACGAGGCGATCGCCACAATCTCGAAGGTCGATGCGAGCGGAGGGAGCAGGTTGGCCACTTGTCCTCTCACAATCTCCAGGTACGTTCGTTTGTGAAGCCTGCGGAGAGGGAATGCAAAGGTAGCACGGGCGAGGCTCGGCGTGTCGGCCTATGTAGGCCAAGTTGAGCATCTGGTAAGACATACCTTCCCGCAGTGGTCTCAGCGTGACCGGTTAGAAACGCCGCGCGAATCCCTATCCGTTCGATTGAGGGGCGGGGTCACGGAGTGCTAGACTCGCGCTCGTGACGCCCGAACCGCTCGAGGTCTTGCCGATGCTGCTTCAGGTCGGCGACCGCTTCCGCGACGAGGAAGGCGTGTGGGAGGTGACGGGTCATCCTTTCACCACGCGCGACGGCAAGAGCGTCCACGCCACGATCCGGCAGCCGGGCAAGGCGGCGAGCGCCAGGGAAAGGACTTGGGGCGCTCATGAGAGACTAACGATTCAGCGCAAGGTCAATCCGGCGGGACGGACGGCAAATGTAGCGTCCAAGCGTCCAAAACGGGCCAAGCCTCGCCGACGGGCATAACGCCTTGACAGGTCGGCCTTCGGGTTCCGCGTGGTGATGCCTCGGCTTCGAGTGGGAGACTTCACGATACGCTCGGGTGCGGGGGCCGCGCGGCGACACTCGCGATGATTGTCGTCAGCTCTCCTGGATCCACCGGCTTGGGCACGTGCATGCTGTAGCCAGCGGTGAGCGACAGCACCCGGTCCTGGGGGCGCCCGTATGCCGTGAGCGCCACCGCAGGAGTGCGGCCACCTCGATCGCTGTCGAGGGCGCGCACCTTTCGGATCAAGGCGTGCCCGTCTTCCCCCGGCATCTCGATGTCTGACACGAGCACGTCGGGACGCCATTCCTGAAGGAGGGCCAGTGCTTCGGGTGCGGACAGGCAGGTCTGTACCGTGGCCCCGGCACCGACGAGGATGGAGGAGGCGAGAGCGAGCGCCTCCGGGTCGTCATCCACCACGAGAACTCGCACCCCATCGATGCGGAGTCCCTGCGGCAACGCCTCGATGGTCACGGCCGTGGGATGCAGGCGTGGCTTGAGCCCCTCAGGAATGTCCGCGATCGTCAGGGGCAACTTGACGATGAAGGTTGCGCCCTGCCCCTCGCCCGCACTCTGCGCGGTGACGCTGCCCCCGTGCAGCTCGACCAAGTGCTTGACGAGCGCCAACCCAAGGCCCAGGCCACCGTGCCCGCGCGTGCTCGAGCTGTCCGCCTGCCTGAACCGCTCGAACACGAAGGGGAGTACGTTGGGCGCGATGCCCTGTCCGGTATCGCTGACGACAATCTCGATATGCGAGTTGACGCGCTGCAAGTGAACCTGGACGCGTCCTCCCCGCGGCGTGAACTTGACGGCGTTCATCACCAGGTTCCAGATGACTTGCTGCAGTCGGTCGGGATCGCCCGTGATCGGCCCCGCTCTCGGATCGAGGACACTCTGGAGCTGAATGGTCTTGGCCTCCACCGCCGGCCGCACCGCATCGAGGGCTTCCTCGATGACCGCCCGGAGCTCGACCGGTCGCACATCGAGACGCATCTTGCCCGAGACGACCCGGGAGACATCGAGCAAGTCGTCGATCAGCCGCACCTGCGCGTCCGAGTTCCGTACGATCGCCTCGAGCGCCCGCTCCGCCACCTCATCGCGGATCTGCCCCGTTTGCAGCAGCCGGGCCCAGCCGTACACGGCGTTGAGAGGCGTGCGTAGCTCGTGCGATAGCACGGCAAGGAATTCGTCCTTGGCGCGGTTGGCGGCCTCCGCGGCGGCCCGAGCGGCCTGTTCCCGACGCAGAAGCTCCTCACGCTCGGCCTCGGCACTTGTGCGCTCCTCGGCGGCGATGGCCAGGGCGTCGGCCACGTCGCGAATTTCCTGGATCGAGGTGTCGAGTGGTGGCTTCAGTGGTTCTCGCCGGCCGAGGGCGCGGGCCGAGGCGCGAAGGTCGCCGATAGGTCGGCTGACGCTCCGAGCGATGACGATCGCCCCCAGGGTGCCCAGCCCGATCGAGAGCAGGATGCCACCGCCGTAGATGGCGAGCGACCGGTAGCCCCCACCTTCGACGAAGGAGGCGGGAATGCCGGGAGCCACCGCCCAGCCGCTATCCTTCAGCCGGCTAAAGGAGGCATAGTTCCGGCCTCCTTCGAGGTCGTAGGTCTGGCCCACTCCTTCCTGCCCTCCCCTCGCCATGATCGCTTGCAGGCTGGCGGAGGCCCGCCCCCCGAGATTTTCCTGGTGCGCGCGAGAACGTGCGACGCGGAGACCATTGGCGTCGAAGATCGAAATGACCCAGTCATCGGGCACACGCTGACGCTTGATCACCTCCAGGATGGCCTCGGGCTTCACGAGCGCGGTGAGCACGTACCGGAGCTCGCCGTCTCGAACGACCGGTACCCGTACCGGAAACAACAAGAGGCCTCGGGTACCCGCGGCGAGGTTGCCCACGACGGGTGCGCGTGTGCGCAGGACGCGATCGAAGCTTTCCCGTTCCGGGATGGGCGGGAGCTCGCTCCCGTAGGGAAGGCGGGAGTCGACGAGCCGTTTCCCGGACGGCTCGGCGAGAAATACCGCGGCCCAGTTCGGCTGGGTCTCCACGATGCGCTGGGCGCGCTCATGAAATCCCGGAAGGTCGTTACGGTCAAGGGAGACGGCAGTGGCGAGGGTCTGGAGGACGGAGATGGCGCTGCGCTGTTCGGCATCGACGGCCGTGGCGAGCGCCCGGGCGAGCTCGAGGCCGATGCGCTCGGCTTGGGTGCGCTGTTGCTGCGCGAGCACGTACAGCCCTATGCCCGACATCACGACCAGCGGCACGAGGCCGGCGGCGGCGAGCAGCAACAGCCGTCTACGTAGCGGGACACCAGGCATGCGCTATTCCCTCGAGTACTCGCTCAGCTCTTACAAATCGTGGCCAGGGATCTGCGATCCGCCGCAGTCCTTGGGCAAGCGATCGAAAGCCCATGGGCTCGCGGACTGCCTCCACTCAAAGTTGGCGCGACGAGGTGTGACGAGTCAATGTAGCACGGGGCCTGGCGAGATCCTCGCTTCGCGGTCCCGACTTGATCACCACCGGTTGATCGCCGATACTCCCGTCGAGACCCGCGACGCTTGGTGTGGGGAGTGTGGTTTGGAGCCGTTCTGAACGCGGGCGGAATCTCGAGGATCGAGCTCAGGATGCCGGGGAGCACCGATTGGGAGGTGGACCATCTCCAGTACGCACGGCGGCGCTAGGTCCGCTTCGCGCGAGCGGCGGCTCCATCCGCGCCGACATCGAGCCGCGTGGGACGAAGTGGTGAGCGCGGCGGCGCGGGCGGTCTGGTGATCGACTCCGCCGATGTCGTCGTCATCGGGTCCGGCGCCTTCGGCGCCAGCGCCGCCTATCATCTGGCCCGGCGCGGGGCGCGCGTGGTGGTGCTGGAGCGCGCCGCGCTCGCCTCACAGACCTCCCCCCGAGCGGCCGGGCTCTCGAGCCAGGTCCGCGCGACGCCGGCGCTCACCAAGCTCGCCCAGCGGGCCGTGGTCAAGCTCGGGACGTTCTCCGAGGAGACCGGCCAGCCGCTCCGCTTCACTCAGAGCGGCGCGCTCAAGATCGCACGGACCGACCGCGACGCGGAGCAACTCGCGCGCGAGGTCGGCCGGGGCCCGGCCGCCGGCGTCCCCATCGAGATCATCTCCATCGCCGAGGCCCGGCGGCGGCTGCCCATCCTTGGCGAGCGCGGCATCGTGGCCGTTACGTGGAGCCCGACCGATTGCAACGTCGAGCCGTCCGAGCTACCGATCGGCTACTGCCGGGCCGCCGAGAAGCTCGGCGCGGTGCTCCTCCCTCACACGCCCGCCACGGGATTTGCGATCGGCCCCCGCGGCGTGGAAGGCGTGCGGACACCACGCGGCACGATCGCAACGGGTGTGGTCGTCGACGCCGCCGGCGGGTGGGCCCGGCTCGTCGCCACGGGACTCGGTGGGACGCTGCCCGTGGTACCGACGCGCCATCAACTCCTGATCACCGAGCCCATCCCCGGCGTCGGACCGGAATTCCCGATTGCCCGCGTGATCGACGCCAATGTCTACATACGCCACGAGCGCGGCGGACTAATGCTGGGCGGGTACGAAGCCGATCCGGTGCAGCCCGACGTGGCCGCTTTGTCGCCGTCGTTCGACATGGCCGAGCTGCCCCTCGACATCGAGGTGTTGTGGCGCCTCGCCCGCAGCGTGAGCGAGCAGTTCCCGATTTTCCAGGACCCGGCCATCCGGGTGGCCGAGCACCGCGGGGGACTCCCCACGCTCACAACAGACGACCGCTATCTGGCGGGGCCGCTACCCGGCGTAGCCGGCGCGTGGGTGATGAGTGGCTGTTGCGTCGGCGGCCTCAGCGTCTCACCGGCGCTCGGCGAGGCCATGGCCGAGTGGATTCTCGACGGCGCGCCGTCACTCGATCTCTCCGAGGTCTCCCCGGCGCGCTTCGCCGGGCGCGACCTCGACGAACCCGAGCTTCGCGAGCGTTGCCGTCACGCCTACGCTACCCATTACAGGACGAGTGGCGACGCTTTGCCGGCGTCTTAGCCCGCGAGCAGCGGCGGCAATCCTCGCACCCGGGTTCCTCACCCTCTCCGAATGCGGTGCTTCATGCGACGTGTCCCCGCCCCTCGCTCAAAGCATCCCGGGTGAGCGTCGGGACCTGGGTTCGCGTCTCCAGCTCCACAGGAGCTTCCAGGCCAGCCGCACCACCACGTCTCCTGCTCGCATCCACCGGCGTTGTTGCATCCCTCGCGCCTCATATTCTGGCCGCAACCGGCGAGTGTGTGCCCGTCGCGGCAATTCGAGTGAGTTTCGACGCCTCAGCGGGCCGGCACGTCAGGGGGCGCCGCCGGCACATTCGGCACCCACACCCAGCGATATGCCGTGGTCATGCCGTCGCCCTCGAGATGATAGCACCCGCCGACGTAGCAGACCTCCCGGCGGGCGGGCGGGCTCAAGTAGAGCTGCGACTCATAGGCGGGAGGGGCCATGTAGGGCGGCGGCGCATACGCTGGATACGGGTAGGCGTACGGGTAGTACGGGTAGTACGGATAGGCGTAGAACGGCGCCCAGAATGCCGAGCCCACAAACACCCCACCCACGAAGCCACGGCTCCAGCAGCAGCCCCGGCCGCGGAAGCTGCTGCCGTGATGAAAGCTCCCATGACCGCCATGAAAGCCCCCATGACCGCCATGAAAGCCGCTCCCGCGGCCAGCGGAGGCCGGGGCAGCCAGCCCGAGAGAAAGCAACGCGACGAGCACGACGGGAATCACCTTGCGAAGCATCCGGCACCTCCTCGAGCGAACGCATCTCCTTCCCAGTGTACTGCGGTCACGCGTCAACGCTCGGCTTCGATGAGCACGGGCGTGTCCTGCGATGGCTTGTAGCCCATGTGGGTGGGAAATTCCGGGCTGAGGGGCCACGGTGTCGGGAATTTGAGCCACAGGCGGAGCATGTGGCGCTTCTGATGCGGCTCGGAGCCGTCCACGAACTCGGTGCGTGAGTGAAGCACCGTGTAGTTGTTGACGAACTGGATGTCGCCCGCCTCCAGGTCCATGTCGAGCCGCAGATCCGGGCGCCGCGTCTGCTCGTCCAGGTAGTCGAGGGCGGCCTGCTCGATGGGGGTGAGGGGCACCCCACGCTTCACTGCCCCCGCGTTGATCTGGTTGCGGATGTAGCGGCAGCTCACGACCTCGCCCTGATTGCCGAACACCGGAATGGGCCGTTCGGACACCCCGCGCTCGGTGAGCGCCGCCTCGCGGCGGATGTAGTAGAAGCCGTTGTAGAGCAGGCCCAGGTACTCGGGGTGATGCGCCAGGATCTCGTTGTGCACCGTCACCGAGCTCACGATGCTGCTCAGGCCACCCTCGACCGCCCGGCGCAGGCAGAGGAGGCCGACCACGTCGCCCGCGTCGGTGTGGTAGGGGAGGTAGGCGCTCGTCTCGTAGCCCCGGACGTCGATATTGCCGTAGGTGCGACCATGATCGTAGACGTGACCGAGGAGCTCACCCTGAGGATTCTGATAGAGGGGCGAGCCGAGATAGCGACCCAGGCCCCAGAAGATCAGGCCCACGTCGTCGTCACGGTACCGTTCAACGGGAAGGCCCCGGAGCACCACGAATCCCCGTCCGTCGTACAGCTCGGCCACCGTCTGCTCGAGGCGCGGGCGGAGGGCCGTGAGGGGAAAGTGCTCGCGCCCGATGTCTTCCATGGAGCGCCCCGTGGCTTTCGCGGTGGCCAGCGCACGATCGACGTCGGCAATCTCGGCGGCGGTCAAGGTGACGAGCCACGACGTGTCGCGGGCGAGCGTCTCCCCTCGCCAAGCCTTGGGGCTGGTGATCGGCTTCATCCAGATCGAGCTCATCCGTGTGACCTCCTCGGGTCGGGCTCCAGCGCGTAAGGGTCAATAGTACCGCGGGTCGAGGGCATCGCGCAGGCCGTCCCCCAGCACGTTGAGGGCCATGACGATGGCGAAGATGGTCAGGCCTGGGTAAAGGGCCATCCAGGGCGCCTGGGAGAGGTACCGCTGAGCGGCATTGAGCATGCTGCCCCACGAGGGCGCCGGCGGCTGTTGGCCGAGCCCGAGGAAAGCGAGGCTGGCCTCGGCGATGATGGCGGACGCCACCGCGATGCTCGTCTGGATGATGAGGGGCGGCAGCATGTTGGGCAGGATGTGGCGCCCGGCGATGCGTGGGCGGGAGCAGCCCAGCGCCCGCGCCGCCTCCACGTAGTCCTCCGTCTTCAGGGCGAGCACGGTTCCGCGCGCGAGGCGGAGGAAGGTGGGCAGGGACGCGATCCCGATCGCGATCATGGCGTTGCGGAGGCTCGGGCCCAGAAAAGCGGCGAGGGCGATGGCCACGATGAGGAATGGGATGGCGAGCATGGCGTCGTTGAGCCGCATCATCCAGCTATCCAGCCATCCGCCCGCGTAGCCGGAGAGGAGTCCCAGGGGAATGCTCAGCGAGACGGCGAGGGTCACCGGGATCACCCCGGCCATGAGCGAGGCGCGTGCGCCCCAGATGAGCCGCGACAGGACGTCGCGGCCGACTTCGTCGGTGCCGAGCAGGTGGACGGCGGATGGCGGCTTTCGCACGGCGGAGAAATCCGTGGCGGTCGGTTCGAAGGGCGCGAGGTGGGCGGCCCCGAGGGCGATGCCGATGAACGCCACGACGACCGCCGCCGCGATCACGGTGGCGGGCCGGCGCACGAGGCGCTGGACGACCTGGAAGCGGCGCGCGCTCGTCACGCGCCCCCCCGCATGCGCGGATTGGCCACGAAGTACAGGACGTCGGCGAGGAGGTTGAGGAGCACGTAGAGCGCGGCCGACACGAGGACCACCGCCTGCACCACGGCATAGTCGCGATTGAAGACGCCGTCGACGAGCAGCTTGCCGAATCCTGGAATGTTGAAGATCTGCTCGGTGAGCACGGCACCCGAGAGAAGACGACCGAACTCGATGGCTCCCAGCGTGATGATGGGGATGAGGGCGTTGCGGAGCGCGTGCTTCAGAACGACGAGGCGCTCGGGCACGCTCTTCGCCCGCGCCGTGCGCACGTAGTCCGCGTCCAGGGTCTGCATCATGGCGCTGCGCGTGTGGCGCATCATGACCCCGGCCACGCCCGTGCCCAGCACGATGGAGGGGAGGAGGAGGGTGGTGAGATTCCGGAGCGGGTCCTCCCACGGCGTGGCATAGCCTGAAGCGGGCAGCCAGCCGAGACGCACCGCGAAGAGCAGGATGAGCATGATGCCGAGCCAGAAATGAGGCACGGAGAGGCCCGAGAGGGCGACGAGGTTGGCGGTGAAGTCGAGCGGGGTGCCCTTTCGGGTGGCCGAGAGGACGCCCGCGGGGAGCCCCAGGAGGAGCGCCACCAGCATCGAGCACACCGCGAGCTCGACGGTCACGGGCAGCTTGGAAGCGAGGAGCTCGGATACGGGGATCCGGTTGCGGAGCGATTCCCCGAAATCGCCACGCAGGACATTGCCGAGCCAGATCCGGTACTGGACGACCAGGGGCCGATCGAGATGGTACTTCGCGCGAATCGCCGCCACGGCCGCGGGATCGTGGTCCTCCCCGGCCAGGGCGAGCGCCGGATCGCCGGGCAGGAGCTGCTGCAGCGAGAAGATCAAGACGGAGACGAGGAGCAGCGTCGGCACGAGCGCGACGAGGCGGCGCGCAATGTAGAGTCCCAGCGACATGGTTCGGGGCCCCGCGCTAGGAGAGCTTCAGGCCCCTGAACCGGATGATGCCGTCCGGGTACGGCGTGAACCCCTGGACCTTGGCGTTGAAGCCGGTGAAGACGCGGCGGTGCCAGAGGATGAGGCGGGGCAGGTCACGCAGCAGGATCTCCGTCGTCTGGTCGTAGAGCTTCTTGCGCTCCGCGGGATCGGCGGTCTGCCGCGCCTTGATGAGGAGGGCGTCGAGGCTCGCGTTGCAATAGTGACTGTCGTTCTGCCCGCCGTTGCAGATGTTGAAGGTATAGATGTTGCCGTCGGGATCCGGCCGCCCGCTCCAGAACGTGAAATAGGCCTCGAAATCCCCGCGCCGCCCCGCCTGCAGCATGGTGACGTTCTCCTGCGACTGGATGGTCATGGTGATCCCGGCCTCGGCAAGCATGGCCTGGAGCACCAGGGCGGCCTCCTGGCGGTCGCGCTCCGGCGGCACGATCACGGTGAAGGCCAGATTGGGGACCCCCGCCTCGCGCAGGAGCTGCCGGGCCTTGGCCACGTCGCGCTTCCGCACGGGAAACTTCGAGTTGTAGTACGGGCTCGTGGGGCTGACGAACTGGTTGCCCGCGATGTACTCGTTGCCGAAGATCGTCTTCACGATCGTCTCACGATCGATGGCGAGATCGATGGCCTGCCGGATGCGCGGATCTCCGCCGAGCACCTTGCCCCGCGGGCCATTGTTCACGTTGAGGGGAATCATCTGGTACCCGAGCTCCGCGATGCCCACGACCTTGAGCCGGGCGTCCGCGCGAATCTGCGCGAGATCGCTGGGGGAGACGCGCTCGATCATGTGGAGATCGCCGGAGCGCAGGCTGGCCAGACGGGCCGTGGAATCGGTGATGGGCAGGAACTCGATCCGCTCGATCTGGATATTGGCCTTGTCCCAGTAGTCGGCGAAGCGCTCCACCACGATCTTGCCCTGGGCCACCCGCTCCACGAACTTGTAGGGCCCGGCGCACACCGGCCGCGTACCGAACCGGTCGCCCAGCTCCTTGGCCGCCTTCGGGGAGACCATCATGCCCGCGCGGTCGGTCAGCGCGGCGAGGAGGGGAACGAGGGGCTCGGAGAGGTTGAGGCGCACGGAGAGGTCATTGATCACGTCGACGCTCTTCACCTCGCCGATCTCGGACTTCCGGAAGGAGCCCGGGGTTGCGAGGTGCCGCTCGATATTGAAGCGCACCGCTTCGGCATTGAAGGGCTCGCCGTCGTGGAACTTGACTCCCGGCCGCAGCTTCAAGACGACCGAGCGCTGGTTGGGCCCCCATTCATAGCTCGTGGCAAGCTGCGGCACGATCTTGAGATCGGGCGTGACGTCGAAGAGCTTGTCGCAGAGGGCGGCGAAGACCAGGCGGCCGGTATAGGCCCGGCTGATGGTGGGGTCGAGCGCGTCGGGGTCGTCGTTGAGGCCGATGCGCAGGATGCTCTGCGCGGAGACGGGGTCGGCGGCAAGCACTATGACCGCGACCAGCGCGAGCAGGCTGCGCGTCCAGCTCATGAGTGAGGCTCCTTGTTGGTGGTGTCGGAAAGGGTTCCGCGGCTGTCCACCGCGACCGCTCCCTCGCCCCGGCCGCGGACGATGAGGGGGTTCACTTCGAAGTCGACGAGGCGCGGCCCGAGATCGGCGGCGAGCCAGGAGATGCGTGAGACGACATCGGCGACGGCGTCGACGTCGAGAGGCGGGCGGCCGCGCGCCCCCGTGAAGAGAGGCGCGGCGGCGAGCGACCCGAGCATGATCCGGGCGCGCTCCGCGCTCACCGGCGCGGGCGCCAGCGCGATGTCCCGGAGGATCTCGACCGCGATGCCGCCGAGGCCGACGAGCACGACGGGCCCGAGCTGCGGATCCCCCCGCGCGCCGACGATGACTTCGGCGATGCCGGTTACCGTCTCTTGCACGACGAAACCTTCGAGCCGTGCCCCGGCCGCCGAGGGGAAGAGGGCCGCCGCCATGTCGCGCGCCGCCGCGGCCACCTCCGCCGGCGAGGTCAGCCCGAGCCGCACCGCCCCCACATCGCTCTTGTGCGCGATGTCGCGGGATACCGCCTTGAGCACGACGGGGAAGCCGATGCTCGCCGCCGCCTCGGCGGCCGCCTCTGGGGTCGGCGCCATCGCCTCGCGCGCGACAGGGATTCCGTAGACCCGGAGCAGACGCGTCGCCTCGCCGGCCGCGAGCACGCCGGCGCCCCCCGCGTCGGGGCGGGGGAGGCCGGTGGGTCTCGTGGCGGTCGGGAAGGGCGCGGCCTTCAGCGCGTCGTGCTCGGCGATGAGCACGAGCACGCGGAGCGCGTCCTCGGGACGGTCGAAGTAGAATTGGCCGATCTCGCGCATGGCCTCACGGGGCGCGTCCGCGGCGGCGCCGGGCGTGAACACGATCATCACCGGCTTGTCGACGGCCTGCGCCGCTTCCCCGATCAGCTTCGTTCGCTTGGCAAAGAAAGGCATGGAGGTGAGGATGGCCAGCCCGTAGGCCACGTTCGGGTCGTCGAAGAGCAGGCGCGCGATCTCGCCGCTGATCTCGAGGTTCTCCGGGGCCCGGCGGCCTCCGAGATCGACGGGGTTGTCGGCCTGCGGGGGCAGCAGCAGCTCTCCGAGGCTGGCCCGTGTCTCATGGGAGAGCACGGCCTGCGAGAGCCCGAGCTCGCTCACGCGGTCACAAGCGATGCCGGCGCCGCCGCCCGAAGTCGAAAGAATCGCCACGCCGCCGCGCCGCGGCCGGCGGTGCCGGACGAGGAAGTGGGCGGCACGCACCATGTCGTCGGGGTCGTGGGCGATCACCGCGCCTTCCTCACGGCACACGGCCGCGAACACCTCGAACGAGCCGGCGAGACTCGCCGTGTGCGAGCGCGCGGAAACGACGCCGGCCTGGGTGCGACCCGTCTTGACGACGAGGAGCGGCTTGCCGGCCTTCCGGGCCGCGGCGGCCGAGCGCCGGAAGCGCATACCGTCGAGCAGCCCCTCGACGTACACGCAGAGCGCCTCGGTGCCGGCGTCCTCGATCAGGTAGTCGAGCACGTCGCAGATCTCGACATCGACCTGATTGCCGACCGAGACGCAGTGCCGGAAGCCGATGCCGTCGGTGCCCGCGCGATCGAACATCGACACCATGAGCGCCCCGCTCTGGCTGACGAGCCCGATGGGGCCGTCGCGCAGTTGGTCGGTATCGAGCACGACCGACGAGCAGAGGGCGAGGCGATGGTGAGGCACGATCAGGCCCATGCAATTCGGGCCGATCAGGCGAATGCCCGTGCCGCGCGCGACCTCGACGAGGGCCGCCTGACGGGCCATCCCCTCGGCGCCCGCTTCGGCGAATCCGGTGGAGATGATGACGCACGAGCCCACCCCCGCCGCCGCCGCTTCCGTCACGCTCCGGACGAGGGCGTCGGCGGGGACGGCGAGGATGGCCACGTCCGGCGGCACCGGCACCGCGCCAATGGACGGATAGGCAGTGTGCCCCGCCACCTCGCTCCGTCGCGGGTTGATCGGGTAGATCTCGCCCGCGAACCCGTGGCGGACGAGGAAGTGCATGATGCGCCCGCCGAACTTGTCCGTGCTGTCCGAGGCCCCGAAGACAGCGACCGATCGGGGGTGCAGGATGCGGTTCATGCCGACGCGTGGCGCGGCGCGACCGCCCGCCAACTCCGCCGTGTGAAGCGCCGCCGCTGTGATGCTCACAGTCACCAAGATCCGCCGGGGATCGTTCGCTCGATCGGCGGACGGCGCATCAGGTCATACCTCTCTTCCACCGGAGCGCTCCTCTTGACATCGAATCCGAGACCGACCGCGATCTACCTTGGCGAGCTCGACGCCCGAGGATCCGTCGAAAGAGGGAGTCATGTCAAATGCCTCAACACTGCCACTGCACGGAGCACGTCTGACGGCCCCGTACCGACTCCTCCTCCACGGATCTGGTTGGTGCTAGTGTGTTATCGGCATGAGCTTCCCCGTGCTCGAGAACATCGTGAAGACGGCGCGACACAAGACCTTCTACCTGTCCTGCGGCGCCGAGGACGCCCCCCTGATCGTGTTCGTGCACGGCTGGCCGGAGCTTTCCATCAGCTGGCGGCACCAGCTACCCTGCTTTGCCGATCTCGGGTTCCGGACGGTGGCTCCGGATATGCGCGGCTATGGTCGATCCAGCGTGTATTCGCGCCATGAGGACTATGCGGTGGAGCATAGCGTCAAGGACATGATCGAGCTGCTGGATGCGTTGGGACGAGAGAAGGCCATCTGGGTGGGCCACGATTGGGGAAGCCCCGTGGTGTGGAGCCTGGCCAGCCATCATCCCGGGCGGTGCTTCGGCGTAGCCAACCTCTGCGTGCCGTACCTGGCCAAGGGCTTTGCTCCGCGCACCGTGATCCCTCTCGCCAATCGCTCCGTCTACCCGCCCGCGCAATATCCGGCGGCGCAATGGGAGTATTTCCTCTTCTACGAGGAAAGCTTCGACAAGGCCCGAACGAGTTTCGAGGCCAATGTCCGGAACACGGTGAAGGCCCTCTTCAGGAAGGGGAGTGCCGGCGCCAAGGGCAAGCCGTCTCGCACCGCGCACGTCCGTCACGACGGCGGATGGTTCGGAGGAGCGGGTCAGGCGCCCGACGTGCCGCTCGACACGGACGTGCTCACGGAGGAGGACCTGCACAAGTATGTCGCCGCCCTCGAGGGCAACGGGTTTTTCGGGCCGGATTCCTGGTACATGAACAGCGAAGGCAATCTGCAATTCGCGGCCAAGGCCGTGAATGGCGGCACGCTGCACATGCCGGTGCTGTTTCTCCACGGGGAGTACGACTACACGTGCGAGACCGTCACTTCCGGCCTCGCCGGCCCCATGCGGCAGGACTGCAAGAACCTGACCGAGGTATTCGTGCCCTCCGGTCACTGGATGGCGCAGGAGAAGCCGCTGGCCGTGAATGCCGCCCTGACGAAGTGGTTGTCGGCCCAATTCCCCGAGCTTTGGACGGTGTGACGCGCCGGGGCCTCGCGCCGATTCTTCACACCCCGAGGTAGTACTTCTTCACCAGGTCGTTCTCGCGCAGCTCGCGCGTGTTGCGGCCCTCGAACTCGATCTTGCCGTGGACGATGATGTAGCCGCGGTCGGCGATCTTGGTCGCCTGGTTGAAGTTCTGCTCGGCCATGAGCACGGTGAGCTGGCGCCGCTCCTTGAGCTCCTTGATCTTGCCGATCACCCGGCTCACGAGGATGGGGGCCAGTCCCACCGACGGCTCGTCCACGAGGAGGATGCGGGGCGAGGACATGAGGGCGCGCGCCACCGCGAGCATCTGTTGCTCGCCGCCGCTCATGCTCCCCGCGAGCTGCCGGCGGCGCTGAGCGAGCACGGGGAAGGCTTCGAAGCTGAAGTCGAGGTTGGTGGCGATGTCTGCGCGGGCTTCGGGCCAGTAGGCGCCGAGGAGCAGGTTCTCCTCGACGGTCAGCTTGGGGAAGAGCCGGCGCCCCTCGGGCACGAGGGCGATGCCCAGGCCCACGATCTCTTCGGTGGACTTCCGGGTGAGATCGATGCGGTTGCCGTCGCTTTCGAGGACGATCTCTCCCGCCTCCGGCGTCACCATGCCCATGATGCACTTGATGAGAGTGCTCTTGCCGTTGCCGTTGGTGCCGAGGAGAGCCACCGTCTCGCCCTCCCGCACCTCGATGGAGACGCCGTGCAGCACGCGCACCGCGCCGTAGCCCGCGTCCACGTCGCGGACGACGATCCTACTCGCCAAGGTAGGCTTTCTCCACCGCCTGGTTGCCCACGATCTCCTCGGGCGTTCCCTCGGCGATCCGCTCGCCCGCGTCGAGGACGACGATGCGTTCGGAGAAGCGCATCACCGCCCGCATGATGTGCTCGATCATGATGATGGTGATCTGCTGCCCGTTGAGACGGAAGAGGATGGCGAGGATGTCGTCCACTTCGGCGCTCGACAGCCCCGCCATGGCTTCGTCGGAGATGAGAAGCTTCGGCCGCGCGGCGAGCGCGCGCGCCAGCTCGAGCTTCCGCATCTCGATCTGGGTCAGCCCCCCCGGCCTCAGATGCGCCTTCGCCTCCAGACCGATCACCCTCAGGATCTCCGCGGCTTCGCTACCGGTGGCGCCATGGAGCCGCCCGTGCGCCGCGTACTCCAGGGGGATGTGCAGGTTCTCGATGACGGTCATGCTCGAGAACGGCTTGGGAATCTGGAAGGTGCGGACGATGCCGAGCCGGGTCCGGCGATGGGCGGCCATGGCCGTGATGTCGATGCCTTCGAAGAGGATGCGGCCGCCGTCGGGATTGAGGGCGCCGGAGATGCAGTTGATGAGCGTCGTCTTGCCGGAGCCGTTCGGTCCGATGAGGCCGAAGCGCTCGCCCGCCTTGACGTGGAGGGTGACCCGGTTGAGGGCGATGAAGCCGCCGAAGCGCTTCACCAGACCCTCCACCTCGAGCAGGGGCGCCGTCATCGTCAACGGGCCCGCAGTCGCCGCACGAGACCGAGGATACCTTCGGGGGCGAGGACGACGAAGGCGACCAGCACCACCCCCACGATGAACAGGTTCATCTCGGAGGAGATGGTCACGGTGGCGAGCTGCTGGGCGCTCCCCAGGAGCACGGCGCCGATCACCGGGCCGATCCAGCTCGTCGTCCCCCCGATCATCGGCATGGCCAAGGCGTTCACGGCGTAGTCGAGATTGAAGGCGGAATTGGGCTCGACGAAGGTGACGTAGTAAGGGAAGGGCGCGCCCGCCACCCCGAGCAGGAAGCCGCTGATGGTGGTGGCGAAGAGCTTGAGACGGAGGGTGGGGACGCCCATGCACTCGGCGGCCTCCTCGTTGTCCCGGAGCGCGGCCAGCCCGCGCCCGATCCAGGACCGCTCGATGAATCGTGCCGCCGTCACCGCCACCACGGCGAGGAAGACCATCACGGTGAAGAGGAAGGTGACGTAGCTGCCGAAGGGCGGGCTGCTCGGGCGGATCACGCTGAGGCCGCGCGATCCGCCCACGTAATCCCAGTTGATGATCATGGTCTGGAGCACGATGGACAGGGCGAGGGTGGCGATGGAGAAGAAGACGCCCCGGAGACGCAGGGTGAGGTAGCCGATGCCGAGGCCGAGCAGCGCGGATACCAGCCCGCCCGCGAGGATGAGCACGGGCAAGGGCGCCCGTATCGACTGGATGAGGAACACCGCGGTGTACGCGCCCAGGGCGAAGAAGGCGGGCGTCCCGAAGTTCACGTAGCCGGCATAGCCCCCGAGGATGTTCCAGGCGGTGGCGATGACGATGTACTGGAAGATGACGTAGCCGGCGAAGTAGAGATAGGGATTCACCCGCAGCGACGCGATGAGGACTCCCGCCGCCACCACGGCCACCCACGGAGAGCGTGCGGGCGGCCTGAGGCATCTAGCGTCCGAACAGGCCGGCCGGTCGCACGGCCAGGGCGACGAGCAGGATGCCGAAGGACACGGCGAGCGACCACGAGGGGCCGTAGAAGGTGGCCATGAGGCTCTCGATCACGCCGAGGATGACCGCGGCCACCAGGGTGCCCCCGATGCTGCCCATGCCGCCGAGCACGGTGATGGCGAACATCCGGCCGATGTAGTCGCGGTCGCTGGACGGGATGACCGGCGTGATGGTGACGAGGAGCGCGCCCGCGAGACTGGCCGCCGCGATGCCGATGCCGAAGGCGACCGTCTTGATCTTGACGGGGTTGGCCCCCATGAGCCGGAGGGCCAAACGGTCCTGCGATACGGCCATGATGGCTCGGCCGTAAAACGTGCGGCCGAGGAAGAGATGGAGAGCCAGGGTCATGGCGAGGCCGACGAGGCACGGCACGAGCAGGCGATAGGCGATCCCCACGCCCGCGAACTCGATGGACTTGCCGATGTACCCCGCCTGCACCAGCCGATAGTCGACGCCGAACTTCAAGCTGAGACTGACCTCGATGATGAAGAGGAGGCCGAAGAAGAAGACGAGCCCTCGCAGCGATTCCTCGCCGCGTCGCTCGAAGCTCCCGTAGTAGACGCGGTAGACGGCGGCCCCAAGCAGGTAGAAGACGGGGGTGAAGAGGAGGCCGGTGAGGATGGGGTCGAGCCCAAAAGTGCTGTTCATCACGTAGGCGGCGTAGGAGCCCAAGATCAGAAAGGCGGGCTGGGCGATGTTGGCGATGTCGAGCAGTCCGAAGATGATCGACACGCCCAGGCTCACCGCGGCATAGAAGCCACCGAGCAAGAGGCCGGCGACCACCGCGTTCGCCAGCAGGTCCCAGGCAAACACGCGAGGCGGCTATTTCAGCGCGGCCGAGTAGGGATAGATGATGCTCCCGGACTTGAGCTCGTCGGGATAGAGGACGATCTTCTTGCCCGGCCCGCGGAACTGGTCGATGCCCGTGCCCTGGATCTTCTGGTACTGGACCATGAGGGTGCGCCCCTTGGCCCACTCGCCGTTTTTCCCGAACTTCACGTTGCCCACGATGGTGTTGAACTCGTGGGAGCGGATGTAGTCGGCGATCTTCTGCTGGTCGAGACCCTTGGTCGCCTCGACGGCCTGGCCGAGCACCTGGACCAGCGCATAGGAGTAGGGCGGGAGGTAATACCCCAGGGGATCGACGCCGGCCTTCTCCGCCCGTGCCTGGTACTCCTTCAAGAACTCCTTGATGCCGGGGACGGCCATCATCGACGGCTCGGGCGCCCAGAAGTCGTAGTTCACGATGCCGTTCAGCATCGGGCCCATGCTCGTCATGACCGAGGTGAACTGCAGCCCGACCATCCCGCCCCCGAAGATCTTGGGCTGAAGTCCCACCTCATGGGCGGCACGGAGCATGCCCACCGAGTCCGGTGGATACGAGGCCACGAAGACGACATCCGGATTGGTGGCCTTGATGGCCCGCACGATGGGCGTGTAGTCCACGGTGCTGGGCGGGTAGGTCTTGTCGTAAACGGTTTTGAAGCAGAACTTCTTCACGAGCTCGCGCGCGCCCACCAGCGCGTTCTGCGGGTACTCGGCATCGGCGCCCACCATGGCCACCGTCTGCGGCTTCGGGCTCTGCCTGGCCGCCAGCTCGAAGAAGCCGTTGGCCGTGCTCGTCTGGGGGTCTGGTCCCGCCGGCTGGATCTGGAAGTAATTCGGGTACTGATATTTCTCGTTGTTGGCGAGGCCGAACATGCCCATGATGGTCAGCTTGCGCTCCATGGCAATGGGCATGAGGGGCGCGATGAGATTGGTGCCGTAACCGGAGATGGCGAGATCCACCTTGTCCACGTCGAGGAGCTTGGTATAGATGCCGGGGACGGTGGCGGGGTTGGTCTGGTCGTCGTAGAACACGAGCTCGACCTGCCGGCCGAGCAGGCCGCCCTTCTTGTTGATGTCGTCCTTCCAGATCTGCACGGCGACGAGCGCCGGCTTGCCGTTGGCGGAGAGGCCGCCCGTGAGGGCCATGCCGAACCCGATCCTGATAGGGTCGGCGGCGTGAGCGGCGAGCGCGCTCGCGAGCACCAGCATCCCAGCGAGAGCCCCCACGAGAAACCGGTGGACGATCGGCCGTTTCCAAGGCTGCCTCATCGCATCCTCGCTCTCTGCGCCTCCCGCGGGAGCGCGCGGTAAATTGGCGGCCCAAGACTGCGTCAGGGGCTCGGGCCTTGTCAAGGGCGCGCCCGCGTGGTGCCGACGGAAATCTCCGCTTGACATCGCGGGGCCGCGGAGCGAGAGCTAGGCGCAGGAACTGGATCCGCCGTGAACCTCGAGGGTACTCAACGACCAACCAGGAGGGGATTCGTGATCGCCGATCGCTATAGCAAAATCGTCCTCACCGTCATCGCCGCCGCTCTCGTGGTGATCGCCGCGCGCCCGCTGCTCCCGGAGTGGGGGCTGCGCGCGTGGCTTCTTCCCGAGGCGGCGCAGGCCCAGACCGCCGCCGCCAAGTACGAAGTCGTGGTGCCCAAGGCCTGGGGCAAGTTCATCGCCTTCAGCAACAACAACCTGCTCCTGGAGGCGCCGGATCAGACCCTGCGCATCGTGGACGTCGAGGGGAAGGCTCCCGAGTTTCCAAAGGTCAAGGCCCAGATCCGCTGGCAGTAAACGGCCGTCGCGCCACGACGCGAGCTAGACGGGCCACCCTTCCTGTCTATAGCCCATGTCCCAGAACATCCACTCGTAGCGGCAGGTCGCGACGAAGTGGCGGGTCATGGCCTCCCGCTCGCTCGCGCCGTGGCGCGCCGCCATCTCGTTCACGCACTCGATGACGAGGCGGACGAGAGCGCCGAACTCTTCCGAGGCGTAGGTGCCGATCCAGCGCGCGTAGAGCGGGTCCGCCGATCCCGAGCGCTCGAGCGCCTGGCCCACTTCCCAATAGATCCAGTAGCAGGGTAGGAGCGCGGCCACCGCCTCGTGGAAGGGGGCTCCGTAGGCGGTGGCGAGGAGATAGCTCGTATACGCCTGGTTGGTGGGGGCGAGCGGGGTGGCGGCCACGGCCTCCGGCGTGAGACCCCATTCGGCGAAGAAGCTCTCGTGCAGCGACCGCTCCACCTTGAGCGCTCCCGCCGCGTGCTCGTTGAACATGATGATCCAGTCGTCCTGGGGCGCCCGGGCCGCGGCGATCGACAGCGCTCGCGCGAAGTCGCGGAGGTAGAGGGCGTCCTGCACCGCGTAGAAGCGAAAGGCCTCGCGGGGCAGCGAGCCGTCGGTGAGGCCACGCACGAATGGGTGGTCGAGGATGGCCGCGTAGATGGGCGTGATGGATTGCCAGAGCTCCGCCGAGAACGACACGGGGGCGGGCTTACCGAGCGAGGAAGCGCTTCACCGCCGCATTGAACGCGACGGGAGCTTCGAGATTGGGCACGAGGGGAGCTCCCGAGCCCGTCACCTTGTAGTAGAGGCGGAGTCCGTTGATGGACGCCAGCGGCATGGTGGGGCGAGGATACTGTCGAATCGTCCCGGACTACAAGAGCGGTCTTCGGCTACTATTTGCCCTGACGGGGCTGGCTGGCCGACGGGCTGGCGTGACTATCCCACCGCACTCGAGGAGAGACGAGATGGAAAGGCGACGCCTGGGACGCACCGGACACATGAGCAGCGTGGTCACCTTCGGGGCCGCGGGTATCGGACGGGTGCCGCAGGAAGTCGCCGACCGCGCGATCGAAGCCGCCCTCGTCCACGGAGTGAATCACATCGACGTGGCGCCCCGTTACGGCGACGCCGAGCTGCGGCTCAAACCGTGGATGCCGAAAATCCGAGGGGACGTCTTCCTCGGCTGCAAGACCATCGAGCGGACGCGCGAGACGGCCGCGGCCGAGCTCGGCCGGTCGCTGGAGCGGTTGGGCACGGACCGGGTCGATCTCTATCAGCTTCACTCCGTGGGCAAGCTCGCCGATCTCGACGCGTGCACGGCCAAGGGTGGCGCGCTCGAAGCGCTGGTGGCGGCCCGCGAGCAAGGTCTGGTGCGGTGGCTCGGCATCACGGGGCACACCCACGATGCTCCGCGCACGCATCTCGAGGCGCTCCGGCGCTTCGACTTCGACACCGTGATGTTTCCCCTGAACTTCGTGCTGTGGGCCATCCCCGAGTACCGGCAGAGCGCGGAGGCCCTGCTCCGGGAGTGCGCGAAGCGCGATGTCGGCGTGCACATCATCAAGAGCGTGGCCAAGGATCCGTGGGCGGGGCGACCCAAGACCCATACCACGTGGTACGAGCCGTTTACCGACGAGGCCGTCATCGAGAGGGCAGTGGCCTTCGTGCTGTCGAAGCCCGTGACCACGCTCTGCAGTGCCGGCGATGTCACGGTCTTGCCGAAGGTGCTCGCGGCCGCCAAGCGCTTCCGGCCTCTCGAGGCGGCGGAGGAGCAGGCGCTCGCCGCGACGGCCGCTCAATACCACTCGCCGTTCGTGGGCGAGTGGGCGTGAGCTGAGCCCGACCGGCCGCCGCGCCGTCATGCTACGATCCCGACGAACTTCGGAAGGGAGCCCATGAGCTACGATCTGGTGATTCGGGGCGGGACCATTGTCGATGGCACGGGAGCGCCCGCGCGCTCCGGCGACGTGGCGCTGCTGGACGGCCGGATCTCCGAAGTGGGCCGGGTGACCGGGCGCGGGCACAAGGAAATCGACGCGGGCGGGCACGTGGTCGCCCCCGGCTTCATCGATCCGCATACGCACTACGACGCCCAGCTCACCTGGGATCCGCTGGCCTCGTGCTCGTCCTGGCACGGCATCACGACCATCGTGACCGGCAATTGTGGCTTCACCCTCGCGCCCTGCCGTCCCGACGACCGGCTCACCCTCATGCGCATGCTGGAGTACGTCGAGGGCATGTCGCTCGAGGCGATGGAGAAGGGGATTCGCTGGGAGTTCCAGAGCTTCGCCGAGTATCTCGACGCGCTCGATCGCCGTGGTCTCGCCGTCAACGTGGGCGCCATGGTGGGGCACTCGGCCGTGCGTCAGTTCGTGATGGGCGAGGCGGCGTGGGAGCGCGCGGCCACCCCGGAGGAAATCGAGGGCATGGCCCACGAGGTACGGGTGGCCATGGCGGTGGGGGCGGTGGGCTTTTCCTCGACCACCAACCACAATCACGTCGGGGCCAAGGGCCGGCCCGTGCCGAGCCGTCTCGCCACCGACGAGGAGATGAACGATCTCGCCGCGGCCATGGGCGACAGCGGTCGGGGAGTGATGGAGATCACCATCGGCGGCTCGCGGCCCGATCGCGTGGCCGAGGTCGACCGCTTCGTGGAGCTGGCCCACGCCGCCCGCCGCCCCATCACGCCCGTGTCCCTGCGCCACAATCCCGAGCGGGCCTGGGAGCACCGCGTGATCCTCTCTCGTCTGGAGGCGCTCAACCGCGACGGCCTCCGGATCTACCCGCAGGTGACGTGCTCGCCGCTCACCTCCACCTTCGACCTCTACGGCGCCTTCGTCTTCTACCGCTTCCCCGTGTGGAAGCGTGTGCTCGAAGCCCCACCCTCGGAGTGGCGGGCCATCCTCGCCGATCCCGCCTTCCGCGCCGAGTTCCGCGCCACCGCCGGCAGCTCCTCGCTCTTCGTCGGCGATACCTCGCCCCTGCGCGTGGAGGGGGTCCACCGCGCCGAGCATCGGCGCCTGGCGGGGCGGACCGTCGGTGAAGTCGCGGCCACCTTCGGCAAGGATCCCGTCGACGCCTTCTTCGATCTGGCCCTCGCCGACGACCTCAAGACGCGTTTCACGGTGGCCATCATGAACACCGACGCGGCGGCGGTGGCGGAGATCTTCACCCATCCCATCGCGCTCATCGGCCTCGCCGACGCGGGTGCGCATCTCACCCTCTTCTGCGAGGCGGGGCAGACGAGCCGGCTCCTCGGCCACTGGGTGCGCGAGCGCAAGGTGCTCTCCCTCGAAGAGGCGGTGCGCCGCATCACCTCCATGCCCGCCGACATATTCGGCTTCGCGGACCGCGGGCGCCTGCGCCCCGGGCTGGCCGCCGATCTCGTCGTCTTCGACCCGGAGACCATCGCGGCCGACGAGCCCGAGCTGATCCATGATCTGCCCGACGGCGGGCCCCGACTCGTCCAGCGCGCCCGCGGCATCGCGTGGTCCTTCGTGAACGGGGGCGCCGTCATCCAGGACGGCAGGATGCCGGAGTCGCCGGAGAGCCGAGGACGCGGTCGCGTGCTTCGTCCCGCGAAGGCCTGACCCCTCCCGGGTGCCCTGGTGACCGACTGCGTGCACAGGTCTCTCGAGGCCAACGGTATCCGCATGCACATCGCCGAGCAGGGCACGGGTCCGCTCGTTCTCCTGTGTCACGGCTTTCCCGAGACCTGGTACTCGTGGCGCCGTCAATTGCCGGCGCTCGCCGCCGCGGGCTATCGGGCCGTGGCGCCCGATATGCGCGGCTACGGCCAGACGGATCGGCCGGAGAGCGTCGAGCAGTACACCCTGCTTCATATGGCGGGCGACATGGTCGGCCTCCTCGACGAGCTCGGTGTCGAGCAGGCGGTGATCGTGGGACATGACTGGGGCGCCCCGGTGGCGTGGACGTCCGCGCTTCTGCGCCCGGACCGCTTCAAGGCGGTCGCCGCGCTCAGCGTGCCCTATCTGCCTCGGGGTGGGGTCCGGCCCACGGAGGCACTCCGGTTCCTCGCCGGCGACACCTTCATGTACATGCTCTACTTCCAGACTCCGGGGGTCGCGGAGGCGGAGCTCGAACAGGATGTGCGGTCCACCATCCGGCGGGTGCTCTACTGGGCGTCGGGAGACGCGCCCGGCCGGCCCACCAAGCCGAAGACGGCCAAGTTTCTCGATCTGATGGACAACCCGCAGACCCTCCCGCCCTGGCTGAGCGAAGCCGACGTGGATGTCTACGCCCGCGAGTTCGCGCGCACCGGCTTCACCGGTGGTCTCAATTGGTACCGCAATCTCGACCGCACCTGGGAGCTCATGGGCGCGCACGCGAAGGCGAAGATCACCCAGCCCGCTCTCTTCATCGGCGGCGACCGTGACCTCGTCGTCGTCTCACGGAAGGCGGCCGTCGATGATCTGTCCCAGAGCGTGCCGAATCTCCGGAAGCTCGTCATCCTGCCCGGTTGCGGGCACTGGACACAGCAGGAGCGGCCCGAGGCGGTCAACACGGAGCTGATCACGTTCCTGCAGAGCCTGGAGGGGCACTGACATGGAGAGCATTGCGCGCAGGGATTTTCTGGGCGGCGCCGTCGGCCTGATGGCCGCGGCGGCCGCAGGGGGGTGCACGACCATGGCCGGTTCCACGATGAGCTCGCCCACCGCGTCCGTGCCGAAGTTCGCGTATGTCGGCTCCTACACGAGCAAGGAGCGCAACGGCCACGGCGAGGGGATCAACGTCTACCAGATCGACGCGGGCACGGGCAACTGGACCCACGTGCAGCTCCTGAAGGGCGTCGTGAATCCCTCGTTCCTCACCTTCGATCGCCAGAAGCGCACGCTCTACTCTGCGCACGGGGATGGAGGGGAGGCGACGTCGTACCGCGTCGACACGGTCACCGGCCAGATCACCCCGCTGAACGCGCAGGCGACCAATGGCAAGAACGGCGTCAGCCTCGCCGTCGACGCCACCAACCGCTTCCTCGTCCTCGCGAACTACAGCTCGGCCACGGTGAGTGTGCTGCCCATCAACCCGGATGGCTCGCTCGCGCCCCTCACCGATCTGTACACCCTGCCGGGCAAGCCCGGGCCGCATCGAGCCGAGCAGGCGAGCTCGCATCCCCACGACGTCGTGTTCGATCCGCGCCTCCGCTTCATCGTCGTGCCCGATAAGGGCCTCGAGGCGGGCTTCGTGTTGAGGCTCGACGTGTTCACGGGCAAGCTCGTGGCGGCCGAGACAGCTTCAGTGCTCAGCCGGCCGGGAGCGGGGCCGCGCCATGCCGCATTCCACCCGACGGCGCCGTACGCCTATGTCATCAACGAGCTCGATTCCACCATCACCACGTTCCGCTACGATCCGGAGCGCGGCGGGCTCACCCCGCTCCAGGTGATCACCACTTTGCCCCCCGCCTTCACGGGGAACAGCACGACCTCGGAGATCGCGGTCGGCTCGTCCGGGCGCTTCGTCTACGGATCGAACCGTGGCCACGACAGCCTCGCCATATTCGCGATCGACGGGGCCACCGGCGTGCTCTCGACCGTGGGCTGGGAGTCGACGCAGGGCAAGACGCCCCGCTTCTTCGCCATCGAGCCGTCCGGGACGTTTCTCTACGCGGCGAACCAGGACAGCGACACCATCGTCACCTTCCGTGTGGACCAGGCGACGGGCAAGCTCGTTCCCACCGGCCAGGTGGTGAAGGCGGGGAGTCCCTGTACCATCGTCTTCCGGTGAGGCGCCCGATGTCTCTTCGCTCGCAGATTAAGGAACGGCTCCCCGTCACCGCGCCTCTCGTCCTGAACCCGCTGATGGCCAAGATGGTGGAGGCGATGGGTTTCCCCGCCGGCTATCTCGGGGGCGGCGCCACCGGCTACCAGAAGGTCTCCCTCGAGGCCAATCTCAACGTGACGGAGATGTGCCAGGCCGCGGTGGACATTCACGCCGTCTCGTCGCTGCCCCTGATCCTGGACGGTGCCTGCGGCTACGGCGATCCCATGCACATGCACCGCACCATCGGCATGAGCGAGGCGGCCGGCTTCGAAGCCATCGAGATCGAGGACCAGCTCGTCCCGAAGCGGGCCCACCACCACATCGGCATCGAGCACATGATTCCCCTGAAACTGATGGCGGCCAAGGTGAGGGAGGCGGTGGCGGCCCGCCGCCACCCGGACTTCCTCATCATCGCGCGCACCAATGCCATGCGGGCGAGCACCATGGACGACGCGCTCCGCCGCGGCGAAGCCTACAAGAAGGCCGGGGCCGACGTCGTGCTGCTCTCGATGGCGCACAAGCCCGAACAGCTCCGAGCCATTGCCGACCGGCTGGGCGGGCCGCTCATGTATCTCACGGGCCGCAACGGGCTGGCCGGCCTCGGCATGAGCCTGGCCGATCTGGGCGGGCTGGGCTTCAAGATCGTGGCCGATCCGTCCACCCCGCTCCTCGCCGCCTTCGCGGCCTGGCAGAAGGTCTACGCGCATCTTGCCGACGGCTTCGGCATCAAGAGCAAAGGGGCGCCCGACTGGGCTCCCACGGAGAAGGCGATGCTGTCGGCCATCGACCTGGAGAAGCTCCTCGCCGTCGAGCGCGCGACTGTCGAGAAGGGCAAGACATAGCTCGCGGATCATTCCCTCACCAGAACGTCATCGTCGACTCGAGCGAGACGGTGGCGCTGACGCCCCTCGATTCTTCTCCTGCGCACTCGGAGCTCGGCGGAGTGCGCCTCATCATTTGATGCCACGCTCAGAGCCGGAGAGCTGGCAGCGCAATGTGTGGGCGCTCTCCCTCATTGTCTTCACCGCGTTCGTGGGCTTCCAGTTCTTCTCTCCGTTCCTGCCCCTCTATGTGAAGGAGCTGGGCGTCACCGATCCTGGCGAGATCGCTGTGTGGTCCGGCGTGCTCATGGCGGTCACCCCGGGCCTGGCGGGACTGCTGGGACCCTTGTGGGGCAGGCTGGCCGACCGCGTCGGCCGCAAGCTCATGATGGTGCGGTCGCTGGCCGGGTTCATCGTGACCATCGCGGCCATGGGGCTCGTCACTTCCGTTCCGCAGCTGTTGGTGGCGCGCCTGGTCCAGGGGATCTTCGCGGGCTTCTCCGTGATGGCCATGGCGCTGGCCAGCGTGTCGTGTCCCCGCGACAAGGTGCCGGTGGCGGTGGGAAGAGTCCAGGCGGCCCAGCTCTTGAGCGCGGCCGTGGGGCCCGCGGCGGGCGGCTACGTCGCCTCGCACTTCGGGATACGCTACGCTTTTTTCGTGACGGCGGGACTCTGCGCGGTGTCGCTCATCGGACTCATGGTGCTCTTCAAGGAGGAGCGGCCGGGGGAGGCGACCCAGCGTCCGTCGCCCCTGCATTTCCGTGAAGTCTTCCGCCTGCCCCACTTCGCGATGGTCTTGGGCCTGCTCCTGATCGCCCAGTTCATCGACCGCGGGCTCGCCCTGCTCGTGCCGCTCAAGGTCGCGCATCTGCCCGGCGTGGAGCGCATAGCCGCGGTCTCCGGCATCATCATCTCGGTCTCGGCCGTGTGCGGCACGATCTCGGCGAGCGTGGCCGGGCGCCTCGCCCAAACGTGGCCGATCGGCCGGCTGCTCCTCATCAGCTGTCTTATTGGCGGCGTTCCGTGCGCGCTCATGGCCTCGACCAATTCGTGGGTCTGGCTGCTCGTCCTGCGCTGTCTCGTCGGCTTCTCCCTGGGCGGCGCCTTGACCCTGGCGTATTCGCTCGGCGGTCACCTGGCGCCCAGCGACAATCGCGGCGCCGCCTTCGGCTGGCTCGCCCTCGGCGTCCAGTTCGCGTCGGCGGCGAGCCCGGTGGCCACGGGCGGTCTGGCTGCCCTGAGCCTTTCCGGCGCCTTTCTCTTCGACGGCGCCCTCGCGTGGGCCGCCGCCGCGCTCCTGCTCTTGGCGGCCCGCGATCTGGTCCACCGTCGCCTCTAGCATGTCGCGCGCCTTCGCCGTCCTCGCCCTTGTGATGTTCCTGGCCGCGCCGGCTCCCGCCGGAACGGAGCCAAAAGGGAACGTCTATCGCATCGGCTACCTGACTCTCTGGTACAGCACCTCGGATCCGGCCCAGCGTCTGGCCCTCGTCGAGGGACTGCGCGTGCGCGGATACCGGGAAGGGGACCGGATCGTGTTCGAGAGCCGCTACGCGGAGGGCAAGATCGAGCGGCTCCCGGAGCTGGCGGGCGAGTTGGTGCGGCGTGGAGTCGATGTCATCGTCGCCGTGTCCACGCCCGCGGGACTGGCTGCCCGGCAGGCCACCTCGACCATCCCCATCGTGGTCGCGGGGAGCGGTGACATGGTCGACTCCGGCCTCGTCGCCAATACGAACCGGCCGGGTGGCAATGTCACGGGCGTCCAGTTTCTCAGGCGCGAGCTGGCCACGAGGCAGCTGGAGATTCTCAGGCAGATCGCGCCCGGCGCGACGCGGTTCGCCTATCTCGGCAATCCCGACATTCCGTCCGACGTGTCCTTCTTCCGCGTCCTCGAGGGGCGGGCCCAATCGTCGGGCGCGACCATTCGCTTCGTCCACGCGAAGGTCGAGTACGACTACAAGCTCGCCTTCGCCACCATGATCGAGGGTCATGTGGAGGCGCTCATCGTCGGAGCCAGCGTGACCCAGTTCGACGCGTCCAAGAACGTGGTGCGCGTGGTGTCACAGAATCGGCTTCCCGCCATGTATCCGGGGCGCCAGTTCGTGGAAGCGGGCGGCCTCGTCTCGTATTTCGCGAATCCGTCCGATCAGGGGCGTCACGTGGCCGCCTACGTGGACAAGATTCTCAAGGGCGCCAAGGCCGGCGATCTGCCCGTCGAGCAGTACACGAGGTACGAGCTCGCCATCAACCTCCGGGTCGCCAAGGCGCTCTTCCTGACCGTCCCCTCGGCGCTCCTGAAGGAGGCGGCCGACGTGTTTCGGTAGATTGCGCTCGTCTCCGCTGCTAAGCTAGCCGCGTCATGGACGGTGAACGCGGGCCGGCGGTTTCGGAGGTCCCGTCTGGCGCGGCGGGGCGCCTGACCGTCTCGGCACCAATCCTTACCATGGACGGGGGAGTCATCCAGGCTATTGGGCAGGAGGGGCCTGGTGGGGAGATCCATGTGGTAGGTGGACGGATCACCATCACGGGGGGAGGTCAGATTGATAGTCGGACCGACGGGAGTGGCCGCGGTGGCTCGGTCACACTGACCGCCACCGAGGCGCTGCGGCAATATTATCGCGAACACATCCTGGCGGATCCCTCCGCCATGATGTCGCGTTACATCACGTTTGCGCTGGTTGCCGGGCCGGCTCCCACGTTCGCGATTCCGCTTCGGCCCGAAGATTTTCCGCCCGACGTTGTGCTTCTCAATGGCTTCAGCGCGGTGCTCGGCGGCGGCCCGGCGGGCGGCGGCCTCGCGCGCTGGCAGGGGCTCTTCGCCTCCGACGTCGCGATCCCGGGCGTGTTCGTCATGTCGTCGGTCGCGTGGCTGCCGCGCGTCCCCCGCATGCGCTACCACGAGAACGTCGTCGTCTGG
>Ga0137403_10001294_pt1 | contig 31544 bp, 23 predicted proteins | sample CZOMad2_1_16fung_FD_122057 | JGI IMG/M metagenome (GOLD analysis project Ga0137403, IMG submission 122057) | Vadose zone soil fungal communities from Angelo Coast Range Reserve, California, USA - CZOMad2_1_16fungal (Hybrid Assembly) | ecosystem: Environmental > Terrestrial > Soil > Vadose zone... | reverse complement strand
GGGTCAAGGTCTCAATCGAGAGACTCTGCCAGTGAGGCGAGAGGTCGGGCGTCTCAACCGAGAGACTCGCGGTCTCAACGTCCAGTTGTAAGGACTAAGGCGAGTGAGTCCGCCTCTCAGGCGATGGATTCAAAGACTCACGATAGAGACCTGGCGCCCGAATGAGGCGACGCCAGATCGCGACGATGCAATTCCCGGCACCCTCTTTGTCTTGAACTGAGGATCGGATCACATTCGAGCATCGGGATGACAGACCGGAAGTGAGACAGCGGCCCAATTCCGTCGTCATGCGATGTAGCGCAAGTTGTTAACTTGCGTCTTCCCACAGTTAGCGCAAGTTACCAACTTGCGCCACATTATTCATTAACCGCCTTTTCGGTTTTAGGAGGTACATCAAATGAAAAGACGACAATTCCTAGCTTCCAGCGCACTAGTAGCCGGCGTGCCCCTGCTTGCGCACGGCGCACCGGCCGAATTGATAACCCGCACGCTTGAAGAACTTCTTCAAAATACGCAGGCGGGTCAAGCTCTTAGCCCGGATTCCTTTACTCCTGCCGATCAGGACTCCTTTTTGTATTGGCTTTATCGAAACAGAAATCCCAATATGGACTTGCCGTCAAGGCAAGCGGGCGGCGAAGTCGGGATCTACCGCTCCAGGTCTGCGGGTGAAGCCGTTCAGGCGATCGCCAGATCTCGCCCTCGAATGGGAGGAGAAGAACTAATCCCACGCGTACCAATGATCGGCGGTCGCGAACCCAAGTTCGTTGCGTATACTCCCGATAAAGGCTTTCGTCTTGCTACTGAGCTCCCGGACAGTGAGCTGGTGGAAAAAGGAGATGTGGATGTAACCGTTCTGGTCAACACGCTGCGACCGTCGTTAGAAGACGCCGGCACCATGGCCGACGCGGTCGGAGGATCTCTAAGACTTGACTGTGGGCAGCAAAACAAGACCCCACTTCCGCCGCTGGAAAATGCCCTGGCGTGGTCTGCGATTGGAGTGTTAGCCGCGACATCGCTGGGGAAAAAACTTCCCAAAGTGGACTCGCTCAAGTTCGATAATAAAAAGGGAATGCTCTTTGGCACTGCCCAGACGATTCCGTTGGTCGGTGGTCTGGGCCACTGGGAGTGGTCATTCTATGTTCAGAAGAAGGAGTCGACCTGGCTGAAGGCGCTGAAGTTTATCGGCGGGCTGACACATGTCGCCGGGGCGTCGACTCCGGGAATCTTCAGCGGTCTTGGACTCCCGGCTATAGCCTGGGCGGCGCTGACGAGTGTTGACGGTTTATACGCTTACCTCCACGCCAAAGAAGTGGAATCCGACTGGCTGTTTCAGGGAGTGCAATCAGACATCGCGGCCACGCAGGAAACGAAGAGACTGGGCCGGATCCTCTTGCGAAAGGGAACGACCCAATACCTCGTGGTTCCCAGCAGTCACACCGCAAAGCTGGTCGACAGGAATGACGTTAAGGTGAGCAACAACGGTTTTGTGGTCCCGAAGAGCGTGGAGAATAATCTGGGAGCACAAGAGGCGGCAACTACAACCCTGACCGACGTCACCTATGTTTCTCTAACCCTGGAGGTTCAGAGCAGACCCAAGAAGAGTCCTTGAGCTTCGTCAAGTGGCCCGGCGGTGAGAATTCAAGGCCCAAAGCGCTGCCGGTATTCGCCGGAGAGGATAAACGCTTTGACCATGTCGGCGTTTTGGAAGTTGCCGTTGAATTGGTTCAGCTTCGTCAGCCAGAAGTCGTAGCCGGAGTAATCACTGTCGGGGGCGTCGTTTGGGTTTCTTCTTAAGTAGCCGAAGTATTCCATCAAGACAAATGCTCGATTGAACTCAGAGATACTCAGGTTCTGATGTTCGGCTACAGTGCGCAACACCTGCGCGCGCGTCTTCGCGTTGGTCGAGAGATCGGTCACGAGTTGATTGCGTTCGGCGAGAGAGAGAGGATTGCCGGCATTTGTATTCAAGGTATCGACAAACTGGGCCGCAGTCATCGAGTTAGGGAACGCGGCGGTGAAGCGCGAGCGTTGCACGAACTCGGCGGTGAATGCTTGCGTGTTGTTTTCCAGCACGGTTGGCCAACCCGCCTGGCCCACGATCACGCCCTGGCCAATCCCCTGCGTGTCGGGCAGGAACTCGTTGAAGCGCACGATTGGAACTGCGAGTTGATGCGCGCCGCCAAAGGTGGAAGCACCGCTGCCGTTGCCAAAAGCCGTCTTGTAAATTCTTTCGACTAGATAACCCGTCTGCTGAAATTCAATCGACAAGAAGAAAGCGGCAGACACGTTGGTCCGCTTAAAGGCGGTGCACTGAGCATTCGCGCCGCAGGAAATAATTTCGTTAATCCAGAAAGCTAAGCCGGCGGGGTCGGGCTCGCGATTCAAAAAGTCTATGTAGTGCTGATGCACAAAGAAGTCCGCCAGGTCGACCGGGTTTGTGCCGGTTGCAGTTTCGTTGTCGGCGATAGTTACGGTAGTGATGGCCGGTGAACCGAGACTCACGCCGGCGGGGTTGCTCAAACTTACGTTGAAGGCTTCATTGCCTTCCGCATAGGCATCGTCAGTGAGCGGGATGTTGACGGTCTTGAACGTTTCGCCGGCCGCAAAATGAATCGTGCCGATCGACGCGGTGTAATCACAACGAGCAGAAGCTTTGCCGTTAAATACATTACAGTTGGCGGCGCCGGCCGTGTCGCTCGTCGCGTAATCAACGCTGGCCGCGGTTGACGTGTCGCCGATCCGCGTCAGCGTCACCGTCGCGCGGCCTGAGGATTCGCCGGCGAGGTAACTGGCGCTGCTGAACTGAACGCTGCTGGCCGATGATGTCGTGCCGAACTGACCGCGTATCTCGCCATTCAGGAAATTGCTGCTGTGAACGTTGATGTACAACTGTCCGTTCTTCAGGTTCTGCACATCGGCTGCGGAAGGCGAGATCAGGAAGTCAGTGAAGCTTCCATTCGGAAGCGGAAATAGAACGTTGCCCACGACGCCGGGCGCGGCGGGACCGTGAATGTGCGCGGCGGTCTCGGCCGCCGAAAGCCCGCTGAAGTTCAAGGTGACGCGCGCTGTTTGTTCGTCAGGACTCAGCATTAAAGTCGCGGTGCCGGCAGCAGTTGAATTGTTTGGTGGCGTTTCTTGCGCGCTATTCAGGGTGGCCGTGAAGACGAGGGGCGGCTTGCCTGAAACTTCATAGACCGCACCGTTGGTGTTCGAGACGACAAAGAGATCGCCGTTCGGGCCCGTCTCGATATCAGTAGTGATGCCAAAGTCACGCCCAATCAAGAGGGTTTCGCTTTCGGTGATATCGAACTTGTCCTGATTGTCGGCGACCAGATCGTTGAGACGCGCATCAGTGAATGCAAAGTGCAGACGATCCGGCGTTAGCTTGAAGCGGAAGAGAAAACCTCCCGCCAGAAACGTCCGCGACGCGCCGACCAACATGTCGCCTTCAAATTGCGGACCGAGTCCCCGGCCGGAAACAAAACCCATGGCCGCCGCGGGAATAGCATACTTCCAACTGAATTCCGGATCGTTGTAATGCGCGCCGGGCAACATGTATAGACGCGCGAGCGCCGCCGCCGGCGTGTCAGCGATCAAGGATGTCGGCCAACGCACCTGTTGTAGATCGCCGTTTCCGTAGCTCGATTCGATTTGCTTGAACTGGGCGACGCGACTAACCGGGCCCATCACCTCGACCCATCCATCATTCGAACCGGCGGTGACGCGATTCATTTCGTCGAAGGCATCGTCGCCGTTCTCCTGGTCCCAAAGATTTCCCGAGAGCGGATCGAAAGCCAGGCCGAAGGAATTCCGCACGCCATACGCGTAAAGCTTTTTGATATTCGCCGCTGCCTGTCCGGTGAGCGTCGTTGAAGCATTAAAGAAGGGATTGTCGGTGGGCGTCGAGCCGTCATCATTGAGCCGCAGGATGAAACCCGTCAGGTGCGCGTCGTCAGGCTCTGGACCGCCAAACTGATCGTCGGGCACCGGACCAAGTTGATTGTTCTGCAGCAGACCACGCCGCCCATTGTCGCCCATAATTATGTAAAGCTTGCCGTCGGGCCCAAATCGCAGGACACCGCCGTTATGATTGCCTCGGAGCGGCTGGTTGGCGTCCGCCTGGAAGGCGTGCAGTTTGATCAGATTTCGATCGAAGGTTAGAGTCGCGCCGTTCCAGATGTAACGATCGACGCGATTTCCCAACAGCGCCACGTCCGCGAGGTTGGTCGAATCCACGCCGGTGCTGCTCTCAGTCCAGTAAAGGTAGATGAATCCATTCAGCAGGAAATTGGGATGAAGGGCGATACCCAGGAGTCCACGTTCCGACGCGCTGTTGACGGCTAGATCGAGAGGCGCCGGGCTTTGAATAACTCCATTAACAACTCTCTGAACTTTACCGGTATTTTTCTCCAGCACCAGGAAGTCATTGTTGCCGATGAAAGCCATGCTGGTCGGCTGTGAGAGGCCGGTGACCACGGTCTTGACGGAAAGATTAGGGTCGAGCATCGACGGACCATTGGCCGGCGCATTGACCGTAGTCTGAATCGTCGTCGAGTTGTCGCTCGAGTCAGGATCGGGTTCGTTGGCCGTCACGCTGGCGGTGTTGGACAACTGGCCCGCCGCCTGCGGCGTGATCGTGATGTTGACGATGGCCGAAGCGCCACTCGCGATTGAATTCAGGTTGCAGGTCACGGTCGTCGTACCGGTGCAGGTTGTGTTAGCAGGTGGGACGGCGGAAACAAATGCGGGGCCCACCGGCAGCGGATCAGTCAGCACCACGTTGGTCGCCGGCGACGGACCATTGTTCGTGACGGTGATGCGGTACGTGACGTTCGCCTGAGAGGTCGCCGGGTTTGGCGACGCTGTCTTGCTAATGGCCAGGTTCGCGCTCGCTGTTCCCGAAACGAAGAGTTGCGCCGCAGCGCTGTGCGCGAGATTGCCGCTGCTGGTATCGACATTCAACGAATAGGTTCCCGGCGGTGTGGCCCCAGTGGTCGTCAGCGTTAGCGTCGAGGACTTGGAAGAGGCGTCGTTGATCACGATCGTGGTTGGATTGAAAGTCGCTGTCGAATCATTTGAAAATCCGGACGCACTCAAGGAAATCGTGTTGGTGAAACCGCCGACCGGAGTAGCGGTGACGGTGTAAGTAGTAGCACCGCCGGGTACGACGGTGCGGGAACTCGGCAAAACTGAGACCGAGTAATCCGCCGCCGGCGTCGCGTCGGCAATCCTGGCCACGAACGCATCCTGGCCTGCTGCTTTCGCTGATTGAAAAGGAGTCGCGGTGGGAAAATTCGTCGAAGACGTAAAGCCCGTGATGTAAGCGTCTCCCGCGGAACCAAGCGCAATCGGATTCGTCGAGGTACCGGTGCTGGTGTTGCTCTCGTTCGCACTGCCGCCCAGATAGGTCGAGTAGAGAAAAGCGCTGCCCGCGGGATTTAGCTTCGTCACAAACGCATCAAAACCGCCCGCATTGGAAATTTGCAGCGGCGTCACCGTCGGAAAATTCGTGGACGAAGTAAAGCCGGTTACGTAAACGGCGCCGGCCGAATTGACCGCTATGCCGGTACCGCGATCATCGCCGGTCCCGCCCAGGTAAGTCGCATAGACCTTTGTTCCTGAGCTTGAGAACTTTGCGATGAAGGCATCAAACGAACCACCAAACGCGGGTTGGACGGGAGCCAGTACAGGAAAATTGTTCGATGAGGTCTGCCCGGTCACATAGATATTGTTTCCACTACTGTCGATGGCGATCCCATAAGCTTTGTCATCGCCAGTGCCGCCGACATATGAACAAAAAATGAGCGAGGAGGGGCCGCTGGCATTGGTGTCCACTTTAGCGATGAAGGCGTCGAAACTACCGCCAAAGGAGTTGTCAGTTGGAAAATCGGGCGATCCTGTGAAACCACCCACATACGCGTTGCCGTTGGCATCGATTACTACGCCGCTGCCGCGATCGGTACCCGAGCCGCCGATATAAGTTGAGTAAAGCAGGCTGGAACCCGCGGCGTTAATCTTCGTGAGATAGGCGTCGGTGTCGCCGGCGCGCGAACTCTGGTACGCATTGCCGGTGGTGGGAAAACCGCTGGATTTTGTACCGCCGGTCACATAAGCGTTTCCGGCTGAATCAACCGTGACGCCTTCAGTCGAATCATTTTCTTCGCCGCCCAGAAAGCCCGAATAGACCAGCGCATTCCCCTGCGCATTCAACTTGAATACAACTCCATCAAAATCTCCACCGCGATAGCTGGACGCAAAGGAACCGGGCGTCGTGGGAAAATTGGTCGATGAAGAGTCGACGCGGCCAACAACGTAGGCGTTGCCGTTGCTATCGATGGCAATACCGTCGGCCCGATCCTGCCCGTTGCCGCCGACGTAGGTTGAATAGATAATGTTCGCGCCCGCCGCATCGATCTTCGTCACGAAGACGTCTCCCAATCCGGCATTGGCGCCGAACGCGGCGCCGCGCAAAGGAAAGTTGGTTGAACTGGTCGTCCCCGCAATATAGACATTGTTACTGCTATCGACCGCGACGCTGCTGCCAAGGTCGTCACCGCCTCCGCCGAGATAAGTCGAGTAGACCAGCGTAGGATCAATTACTAAAGGTTTCGTTCGATCGTACGGGCCGACCTCAAACCCGGCTTGCCCGGAGGACAAGACAAAGCGGCCTTCGACCAATCGCCGCTCCCCGTCAATCTCCTGATAGACGACCGGCTTGCGCTGACGCACCTCGCCGCCCGACGCGTGCAGAACGAGATCGCCCTCGACTGAGATCCGCGGTCGCACACCCGCGTCGAACGCCAGCCGAATCGTTTGCGGATCAGCGCCCGGCGCGATCACAAAATCGTATTCCAGTTGTCGCTGATTGCCGTAGTAGGTCAGGGCGATGCCGGGATAGGCATCTTCGTAACGCACGGCGCGAAACGCCGGCACATCGGTGATCCACTTTGACGGATTGCGGCCGATGAAATAATTCCGACGCCCTGGAAGTTGGCCGATTCCTTTGACGACTGCGTGGGCGTTCGCGCCTCGCAACCTCAGGGCCAACACAGCCGACGTCTCTGACTCGGGTTGGGAGCGGCGCGGTGATTCTGATTTCCTGCTTGTTCTGGAGGTGCTCTTCCGCAGTTCGAGGACCGCGCCCGTCGCGGTAAGAAACAGATTGTAGCCGGCGCCGCGCGCGGAGAACTGTGCGCGGCTGTCCAGTTGGCCTGCATTCTGTTCGAAACTGAGGGGAAGTGTCGCGGTAAACTCACGCAAGTCCGGCTTGGCTCGCCAAGCGACTTCTCGCGGAGACTCCGAGGTGTGATCCGCCCGCCCGGCATTAACCTTGATGGACGGATCTGACCAGACAAGCCCGAGCAGACCAGCAGCGAGGGCCAGAAAGCCGACGAAGATTTTCTGCTTTAGTCTCAATGCGAATCCACAACCGCGAGAGTGGCACGGTCGTCCCGCCCCCGAAATCACGCGCAAAATGCGCGGGCCACGAATCATTATTCCTTAACCTAACTGACTTAACAAAAAGACCGAGCGCGAGTGAACACTAATCCGGTTGTGTTCAGCCCGCCTCGGTCTTCCGGAACCTTTCGACTTGACGAAACAAGTCGATCTCTCTCATTTACCCAAGGAATGGCAAAGTTGGCGTCGCAAACGTAGCGAGATTCGGGAATACCGCAGCCCGGTCGCTGAGGGCGAGGCCATACCAGGTGGCCAGCGTCGCCGCATATTGATCGATCGAAGTCGTCGGAATCCATTGACCGCGGTTACTGCTGGTGTCGTCGGGGCCACCGAGCTGCAAAGTAGGAAAACCGTAGGGGAGACCGGAGCCGTCGGGCCTTGTCGATCCATAGAACGCGCCGCCCAGAACTGCACCGCCCATGATAAAGGCGTGACTGCCCCAGGCGTGGTCGGTGCCGACGCTGCCGGCGCCCGAACCCGACGGTTGCAGGGTGCGGCCAAAATCGGAAATCGTGAAAGTGGTCACGTTGTTGCTGAGCCCCTGGGCAATCATCTCGTCATAGAATGCGCGCATCGCCTGACTCAGTTGCGCCAGCAGGAAACCCTGACTGCCCGACTGGTTGGCTTGGTTGCCCGGGTTCGTCGGGTCGCTGCCGGTTTCGTTGGTGTGGGTATCAAATCCGCCCAGGTTGCAGAAGAAGATCTGCCGCCCGTTCGCAAGTCCCAAAGTCTGCTTAATCTTCATTAGAGTGGCAATCTGCTTTAACTGATTTCCCAACGATGTGTTTGGGAAAGGACCGATAGTCGGGACGCCAGCGCTATTCAACGCGGCATCGGCAGTCATTGCCGCGCTCGTGGTATCGGTCGAGGCTTTAACCAGCGTCGTGCCTTGATCGAATCCCAGCAGCGCCCGGTAGCTGCTGCCGTTAGTGAACGGATTCGCTCCTGCCGGTCCGTTCCAAGTCAGGTTGAGCAAGTTGGCCAGACTTGTGGGCGCGGGTGCAATCGACAATTGCCGCGAGTTGAAACCCGTGGAGAAAAGGCTCGTGCCCGCTAGAGAGATATTCATCGGCAACGCCAAACCGGCCGGGTTGAGACCGTTCGTCTTGTCAGCAATGCGACCACCCCAACCAGTTTGACCGGTCGTGTTCGCGATCGATGTCATCTGCTGGTTGACCTGATCAGAGTGCGAGAAAAGTTGATACGGGCGTCCAATGTTAGCGATGTAGTTCGCGCGGGTGATCGGCCGCACCAGAGAACCAACATTGCATAGCACCGCGAGTTTTCCGTCGGTCCAGGGTTTCATCAGGCCCGGTGCCACACCGACAGGATTGGCGATCTCAGGCGAAAGGTTCGGATGGAACGCATAAGAGATGCCGCTGGTGTTCGACGGAGTAATCTTCATACTGGTGATTTGCGACAGCGTCAGCCCAAGACCTGAACCAGCGCGCACGTTGTCATACCCATTAGTCGTTCCGCCGGCCGCATTATTGAAGCCGTCGAAGGGAATCACCATGTTATTGCAGTCGGATCCGCCGCTCATAAAGATGCAGACCAGCGCTTTGTAATCCGCCGCGACCTCCGGCTGTCGGTCCTGCTGCTGTTGGACCATCGCATTAACCAGGTTAAGCCTCTCTAAACTGGCGATCATGGCGGCTCCGGTTAAGCCACAGACTGATGTCTTGAGAAAGTTTCGTCGTGATTTACTCATGGTTCTATCTCTCCACCTGATACTGCGCTGAAGTCGCGACTAAATAAATTGCGGTTTGCGCGCGCTGCTGGGCTTGGCTTGCGCCAGCCGGAATTGCTGTAATGGTCGCCACGATGCTCGCGTTCATCTGTGCCGACATCGTTCCGTGCATCAGCCTGGCGTTCAGCGCGTCGACAAGCGCCTGCGGAGCCATTGCTTGATAGGCCGCATAATTGACCTGCGTGCCGGAAGGCCGGTTGGGACTATTAAGCGGAATGCCGTTGCCATTGTTGGCGAGGAACAGCGTGTTCATTAAGTTTGTGCGCCCATAGGTCGAAGAGGTGTCGAGAATGCCAAACTCTGGACCAACAAAAGTCGTGCCCGGCAATCCATAGCCGGCTGGGAAGTAACTGAACACGGTCGGTGGGTTGAATACGTTCTCACCCAGTCCGGACGTGAAGTTGCTGGGGCTATTGCTTACCAGCACGCCGTCGCTGGTGGCGTTGAACGCCCGCAGCAAGTGCGTCATCAACAACACCGGCTCGCGCAAGTGGCCGTAGTTTGGATCGGTCTTCACATCTCCCCGAGCTTCGGGATCCAGAAGGATTTCAGTGATCACTGCCTTCATGTCTCCGCGCGCGCCTGAGCCGTTATTAGCGAAAGCCGCAGCGCAACGGCCCACGTAAGCAGGGCTCGGATTGCTGGTTACCATCTGTTGAATAAACTGGGTGCAAACGTAGGGTCCCGTGTTTTGGTGGTTGAACAGATTGTCGATCGCGATATTGAGTGAACTGATCCCGTAGGGTTCAATTACCGTAAATATGTTCCCGGGCGTACACGTAGGGCCGCAGGCCGGAACGATCACCGGAGATGGGTGATTGATGTCGGGCAACAGCGTCTTCTGTGCAAGGTCATAGCGACTCTGGTTGGCGTTCGGCACCATCGGATCTTTGTAATTCGTCACGAAGACATTATTGTCGACGCTCCATCTTGTATTTCCCGTCAGATCCCAACCCGTGAAGACGCGGGCCAGATTCGCGATAGTGTTCTGATCGTAAGCCGGAACCCGGTTGCCCTGGACGTCAAGCACCGGCGTGCCGTCCTGATTAAGCAGGTCCACGCCGATCGAGAACAGTTGCATGATCTCGCGCGCATAGTTCTCGTTCGGAGTCGGGTTAAGGCGGTCGACTACCGAGTTCCCTCTCATGTTCAGGTACTCGCCCATCCCTGGATTGAGCGTGATCTCGAAAAGCATATTGCGGAAGTTGCCAAACGAATTGCGATCGATTGTTTGCAGGTAGGGCGCGTACCAGTACGCCTGGTTGCTGTTCAACTGCTGGCCGCCGACGACGATGAATTTGTGAAAGGCAAAGGACACTCGCTGCCGCAATTGATCGGGCTGCGTTAACGCATTAAGCATCAACTGCTTCTGCAACGGATAAAGCGTGTAGAAATCGCGCTGGCAAATGGCGTCGCACGCCGGTACGGTCGGACTTGTAGCTGGATAGAACTGCGGGTAGGGCGTAGACAAGGGATAATCAGACGACAAAGAGAAAAGTGGATCCGAATTGTCAGTAAACTGCGGCGGCGTATTGAACTGCTCGTTTATATAAGCCGGAATGCCGACCGCGCGCAGGTGGTTGAAATCACTATCGTCGCCTTTACCACCCCAACTGGCTTGTTCCAGGAATCGCCGCAAATCTTGATCAGACGGAAACGCCGGAGTGTTGTATTGAGCCTGATACTGCGCCAGTGTCAGCGGCGTCGCTGGCGTGGGCGGCGTTTGCGGCGCGGGTGTGCCCACCGCGCCCGAATCGTCAGACGGCCCGCCACCGATTTGGCCAATCGCCACTCGCACCCGGTTGCTGCCGACGCCGTGCAGGTTCAGGCGAATCAGCACGTCACCAAGATTGCCGGTCATTAAATCATTAAGGCGCATCACGACCATGTAGATACCCTGGAAGTTAGGCACCTGGCCAACGTATTCGACCTTCAAGGGATAATGCGCATGTGCGGCATCTTCCGCATCAGCCGTCATAGAGTTCTGAGTTTCGCCGGCCAGCAGGTCGAGGTTCATGACGAACAGCGTAATGCGCGTGCGCGCATCGTTGGGACTAAAGTTGCCCTCTGATGAAATCGAAAAGGGCTCGGCTCTCATCGAAACGGATTCCAGCGCCACCGCCCGAGTCGACCCAGCCGAAACGCTAATCAGCGTCGGACTCGTCGCCGCTGATGCCGGCGCCATGGCCCCGCAAAACACCACTGCCAGACCAGCGCATACAAACGCCAGGAAGCGCTCGCTCGAAGCAAAGGCTCGATTTCTCATAGGGATATGCTCTCTTCGGTCAAATACGGCACAGACTTAGTCGACATGAGGCTAGGCAAAATGGACAAACTTGGTGGAGGGGCCACCGGGCTATCACCCTGGTTCAAATTCAATATACACAGCGCGCGAGCACGCGGTCAACAACTTTTAGACGAGTCAAACAATAAATTGTATGAAGCTTTTTGACCGATGAGGTATCGCCGGAGGTCGCGACTTAAGACAGCTTCGAACTGACCCGAATGAATTGATAAAAGCCCGCAACAGCGCCGAGCACGATACCCGCAACCAGGAGCCAGGGTTGAGTTCTCAGCCAACGGTCCAGCACCCAACCGACGATCAAACCCGCGACCACCGACGCGAACAAAGAGAAAGCCGCGGCATAAGCGAGGCCGGACTTGCGATTGATTTCCTGCGGATTGTCTTCGGATTTCACTGGCTGAGCGTCAGGCTGTACTCAAGTCGACCCTGTCGTAGATTTCTCGGAGTGACAGCTTGCAACCTATGGAACTCAAGTCAACGACGTCATCGAGCAAACGAATATCTGTGATGAGCCATCTTCCGTCGAGTTGCCGGGTGTATTGCTCAACGTGATACTCGCTTTGCGAAACGAACAGATATTCCGATAGCGATTCGACGGTTCGGTAATAGTTAGCCTTAATATTGCGATCGTAGAACTCAGTCGACTCAGAGAGCACCTCAACCAGCAGTGTCGGATTAAGCAGAACATCGAATACTTCATCAGCGAAAACGGACTCTCCGCAGACGCCAATCACATCAGGATAGACATAGCCGCGCCCTGCTTTCACGCGCATGTCGGCGGAAAAGATCTCGCAGGACGTACCCTTCAAATCGGAGCTGAGTTCCCGTGTAATATTCACTACGATGCGGTTGTGCGCCCGGCTGGCCCCGGCGAACGCGACAATCTCCCCGTCGAAATACTCGCTCTTGAATTCAGCCGCTCGCTCTCTCGCGAGATAATCCTCAGGGCTCATATAAGTCTTAAGGTGTCTCGACATCTCCGCCTCGGGCTGAGTCTAGGCCCTTCCCCCGTAGCATTCAAACTCATCAAGAATTTTGACGGTTCACCAATTGCCACGAGTCACATAGTTCTTTGGCACCTCAAACATCAAAGACTTTCGAGAGTGCCGCATTGAATCGTGAATGAAGCACACATGCGTGCACCAGCAGGCTTTGCCACCGTCGATCGCATTCAGTTCTGTTTGTCTCTCTTCCGCCGCCCACAACGCGCCAAAGTCGTAGTCGTAATCAGCGAGCGTGCCGAACTTTTCCCGGAGTTCGCACGCGCGCACGTCGCCGTTGTAATCAACCACGGCAATCGTTTCACCGGCCGTGCATGGAAACGGCCACGCCGTCGAGCGATCGAAGTTTGCACGTTGGGTGCGATAGTGAGTGGTGATCGTGCCGACGTAAGCGACGTTCTTGGCGAAACGCTTTGCGCCATCGTCATCCGCAAACATGCGATCCCCGTAGCGCTTGGTCAACTGCGCCACATAAGAATACATCGCCGGCAAAGAACTGGATGGCACTTGCTTGATCTCATCGCCGACCAACGTCTCGCCGCGCACTATGTTGAAGTACTGGCCGTCGAGCTGAAAATTCTCCCACATGAACTCGCCGAGTTTTTCTATCTCCCGGTAGTTGTCGGCGCATACGACCGTGTTGGCATTTAGCCGCAGCCGATCGCGATATTTCGTTTTCAGGGGATACAAAGTCTGAATGCAATCCAGCGTTTTCTCCCAATGCCCGGGCACGCCACGGACGTGATCGTGGGTCTGACCATAACCGTCCAAAGCGATGTTTAAGTACAGATCAAGATCTGGATGCGAGCCCAACGCTTTGTCGACGATCTCGAAAACGCGGGCCTTTACCAGTCCGTTGGTGGGAATAATTAAACGGCGCACGCCATTTCGCCGCACAAACATGTCTATGATTTCCGAAGCGTCGTGACGCAGGGTTGGCTCGCCGCCGGAAAGCCACAGGTCGGTGATGGGCGGCATGGTGCGCGAGACTTTTTCGATCTGCGCAAAAGTCATGTCGCCGGGGCGATTCAGTTCCTCGTGATAGAAGCAGGTGCGGCAGAACGAATTGCAACGCGAAGTAACAAACAGAATCACGGTGCCGAGACGCTTGTCGCGTTTCGTCGACCTCAAAAGCTGGACGAGTTGGATGGCTTTATTCGGCATTGCTTATTTTGGCATCGCGAAGCGGGGCAGTAGCCCGACCGTCAGGGAGGGCTTAGTACGCCGCCGGAGCCCCTCCCTCACGGTCGGGCTACTGCCGTGGCAATGGATCAGCGACGTCAATTACCAACTTCCAGTTTCCGCTCGCTTTCTTCCAGACTCGAGCATAGTTCCCTTTTTCAACTACGGCTCGCGCTCCAGCCGTCTCTCGCAATTCGTAGATGCCATAGCTATAGCCCAAATCGCCGGATTGGGAAACATCGGCGAACGACGGCGCCCAGGTCCATTCGTTCGTCAAGGGCACCAGCGCATCTGACGCGGCCTGTTTGCCAACAAAAGGAAATCTACCATTGCGAAACAAACGGACTTCGGTCGAGGCGTACGAGCGAAATGCTTCGACAGCACCTCTGGCGCCGGAGGCATTCGAGAATTCGCGATCGACCAGCAACAAGCCGGTTCGCTCAGCCTCATGATTGACGGCCTTTGGATTTCCCGTGCCGTGAATCGAGGGCGCCACTTGCCACATCCCGACCGGGGCTTTCGGGTCCGGATTGCTGATCCCCAGATCGAGAGCGAACTTCCACGAACCGTCAACCTGCCTCCTCCAAACGGTCATGAAGTTTCCGAAGGCGACGGGTTTCGCGTCTTTGATGTCGTTCTTGAATTGCCATGGGCCGGTCGTGTACCCGAAATCGCCGGCGAGTGAAACAGCGGCGAATATCGGTTGCCAGGTGAGGAGCGAGCGCGTGGTTGAAGGCGGCAAGGGATGTTCCAGCATCCACTTTTTCCCCAACACCGGACTTGGACGAAACAGAATCCCATCGTCGGCGATGAAGGCGGCAAAGGCTGGGCGAGTTCCCTTCTCTTCCGACATGCGAGAGAACGCGCGCTCGGTCTCGACCATGGAGTTGAGAGCATCAACTTGATTCTTGTTCTGGGCAAGATCGAGCGGCGTCAGGGCGGACATTAATAAGAAGGAGAAAAGCAGGATTCTCATTTGACGCTCAAACCTCGGTTACTGCCACGGACAATCATCAGTCATAACCACCGAGCTAATCCGATTCACGCGAAAGAATGACAGTTTCAGTGGGCGATTTCAATTCGTAAGTAATCCCGCGCCAGGTAATCCGTCTGGAAACGGCGGCGGCCAGCCCATTGCAAAGAAAAAGCAGCGAAGCCAGAGGCCAAAGCGTTAGATGCGCCAGCGTGGTTCCGAAGGAATGTATTCCTCGATCCGGAATGACCAGAGAGACGGCGCGCAAGCGGAACTGCGACTTCATCGAACCCAGCGCGAAAATGATCAGCACGAGCGCGAGGGGCGTCGCGAATGAAAGGCCGAGCAAAGCACGAACGACGACCAGAGCGATGCCGCCAAAAAACACCAGGACAAAAAAAGCACTGCCCAGGAAGACGCCTCTCCACAAATGCGAAGCATAGGCACGGGTGATTTTCAGTTGGCGGTTCGTGAATTCGATCAGCTCGCTTACGGTGCAATCTTCAAGCGACGCCGTCAGGCATTGCGGCACAAACTTAATAGGCAGCTCCCCTTCATGAAGAGCGCGCGTCAACGCAAAGTCATCGGAAACCGTGCCCTGCCAATACTCGATCACTTTGCGATCGTCAAATGTGTCTCGCCGGATGGCGGTCGAGCCACCCCAACAAAAGTTCTTCTCCAACCTCTCGCCCAGAGCGGACGCAATCGTCGCGTTCCAAACTGATCGCAGATGCGAAGCCAGTCCACCCCGAACGGGGACGAACCAGCGATAGCCCGTGCTCGCGCCCAGGTCAGGATCTCGCAAAGGTCTAACCAGGTGCCGCAGCCAATGTGCGCTGGGTCGAGCGTCGGTGTCGACAAAGACGAAAACCTCGCACCGGGGATCGGCTTTGCCAACCGCTGTGCGCAGGTTATGGACTTTCTGCCCACAGTCGCGGGCCGGCCCCGCGACTGCAAAGCGCATCGTGGGGCCGGACTTTCCGGTATAAGAGCGGCGCGCCTCTTCGATGACGGCGATGGCCGGATCGGCCGCGGCATCGGTAATAAAAAGGATCTCGAACGCCGGATAGTCCTGCGCAAAGATCGCTTTGATATTTTCTTTCAGGCCTGCGTCCACGCCGCGACAGGGAACAAAGACCGTGACGAACGGCGTGAACTCCGGGTATACCCGGGCAAGTTCCACATGCAGGTAGCGAACAAATCGCAGTCCACCGCGGAGCGAGACCAGGCCCAGCCAGATTGAAATTGCGGCGAAGAAGTAGAAGACGATAAGGAGAGGATCTTGAAAGAACACCATCTCTGGTTTATGTACGAAGTCCTAAAATTACGTTGGGTTCAGTTGGCCTGGGTAAAGCTGAGTTCATGATTGCAATTCTACTATGGGGCTTCGATTGGCGAGGCGGGTTTTGCGGGCACTGGTGCGGGCGTCGCTATTAGGGTGGGAAAAAGTTTCTGGGCCAGCACAATAAACGGTTGCGGATAGAGGCCGATAAAGAGAATCCCGACCAGCGTCGCCACCAGTGCGGTGCGTAGCGCCGGTGACATCGTCAATGGCTGTTCATCGGCTACCCGATCACCGAGATACATCACCTTAATGAAACGCAGGTAGTAAAAGAAAGACACGACGAGGTTGATAATCGCCCAGGCGGCGAGCCAGTAGTACCAGGTTTTATGGTCCGTCTCAGCCCGCGCGAACAAGCCGTAAAGCAGGTACCACTTGCCCATGAATCCGCCGGTGCCCGGCATTCCTCCCAGTGACAACATGAAGATCGCCATCATCGCCGCCATGCCGGGGGCTTTTTTCGCCAGCCCGGTCATGTCGTCGACGTTGTCGCCGATGATGCCACGCCGGCGCAGGCTGATGATCACGCCGAACGCGCCCATATTCATCAGCACGTAAACGAACAGATAGATGACCAGGCCGATGTTGCCGTACGCGTTGTTGGCTATAACTCCCAGCAACAAATAACCGGCATTTGAAATAGACGAGTAAGCCAGCAGGCGCTTGGAATTCTCCTGAGTGATCGCCGCCCAGTTACCAACTACGATGGTCAGCGCGGCGACAATCCCGAGCAGCGGCGCCCAATCAATCTGCATGGGAGCGAGGGCGACAAAAAAGATCCGCGCATATAACGCGAAGCTTGCGGCTTTCGATCCGGTCGAAAGAAAAGCTGTGACCGAAGTTGGCGCGCCTTCGTACGCATCGGGCGCCCACATATGGAACGGCACGGCGGCGATTTTGAAGAACAAACCCGCGGCCAAAGCGATCATTCCCAGGAGCAGCATCGGCTTCAGACTCGAGATGTTCCCGGCCGCCGTGGCCGTGGTCATGATCCGGCCGACGCCCGTGCCTATCTCACCAAGGTTCGTCGAACCGGTGACCCCGTAAAGCAGCGACATGCCGTAGATCAGAATGCCAGACGAAAAAGCCCCCAGCAGAAAATACTTCATCCCGGCTTCGTTCGAGCGGCGCTGGCGTTTGGTGAAAGCCACCAGGACATAGAACGTCACCGCCATTAACTCCAGCGAGATGTAAAGCGAAATCAGATCATAGCCGCAGCCGAGAAACATCATTCCGACCGTCGCAAACAAAACCAACGCGTAGTATTCGCCGTGTTGCTCGCGCTCAATATCGAGATACCGCATCGCTATCAGAATCGCCAGGGCCGACGCGATCAGGAAGATGGCTTTGAAAACGATAGCGAAACCATCAATGCGGATCATTCCATAGAAGCCGTCAATCGCGGACAGGTTCTGTAAAGCATCCAGTTTGAATGTCCCGCCCATGCTCATGAACTGGGCCCCCAGGGAGACCAACGCGAGCCCGATTCCAGTCAGCGAGAAGTAGGCCGTCCATTTGCTCAGCTTGTAGGGAAGGATGACCTCCATTACGAGCACGATGCAGGCGGTTACCGTAATGATCAACTCCGGCGCGATCAATTTGAGATCGCCGGTGCTGATCAGGTTGGTTTGAAAAAGGAATGACATTTTCAGATATTCGAAATCATCCTTGAAGCGCTCGTTAAGTCCGCGAACCGGGGCAGTAGCCCGACCGTCAGGGAGGGCTTAGCAACCCTGCCATGGAGCCCTCCCTCACGGTCGGGCTACTGCCCCAATCTCATTTATTTCTGCGCCCGAATCGGCACACTGGCCGCCGGCTGTCCCGGGATTGGATAATTCGGCCGCAATTGTCTTACGACCGCATTGACCGGCCTCTCGATGTAACGCAGGAATGGTCCCGGATAGATACCAATCCAGAGAGACATGATCACGAGCGGCAGCATGTAAGCCCACTCGCGCACGCTCAGATCCGGCAGCAGTTTGTTCTTTTCGTTTTCGATCTCACCAAAAAACATGCGCTGGTAAAGCCAGAGCATGTAGCCGGCGTTTAAGATGATTCCCAATCCGGCCCAACCGGCCCAGACCGGGTTGGCTTCGAACGCGCCCCGCATCGCCAGAAACTCAGAAATGAAAACCGCGAGCATCGGCAGACCAATCGCGGTCATCGCCATGATCAAAAACACCGCCGCATATCCCGGCATGACGTGGGACAAACCGCCGAACTCGTTAACCTTGCGCGTGTGTCGCCGCTCGTAAATGATTCCCACCAGCAGGAACAATGCGCCGGAATAAATTCCGTGGTTGACCATCTGCATGACCGCACCGTTGATGCCGTTTGGATTCAAAGCAAACAACCCCAGCATGACGATGCCCATGGAAGACACGGACGAATAAGCGACCAACTTCTTAACGTCGCCGTCCTTCTTCACCACGAAGTACATCGCGGCCAGCGCGCCATAGATGATCGAGACAATCGCCAGAAAGATCATCACACTGCGCACACCGAATTGATGGTTCGTACCGCTGAAAAAGTAACTCTCGTCGGCGGAAGCCTTGGGAAACATCGGCAGATTGAAACGATAGAAGCCGTACGTGCCCAACTTCAGCAGAACGCCGGCCAGCACGACTGAACCGGCCGTGGGCGCTTCGACGTGCGCGTCCGGCAGCCAGGTGTGGAACGGAAACATCGGCACCTTGATAGCGAAACCCAGTGCGAATGCAAAGAAAAGCAGCACCTGTAAAGTTCCCATCGGCAGGGTCGAGCCGATCGCCTGCATGTATAGAATGCTGAAGTTGCCCGTGCCATGCTGAGCGGCCGCCTGCACCGTGCTCGCGACCATGGCGCTGGCCTTTGGATTTCCCGCCAGCAGATCCAAAGTCGCCTGCGTTACCTTCGCAGTCAAGGCAGTGTCCTGGGTCAGGAAATACATTTTCAAAACGCCGAGCAGCATCACGACTGATCCAACCAGCGTGTAAAGAAAGAACTTGATCGCCGCATACAGCCGGTTGTCGCCGCCCCAGATTCCGATCAGGAAGTACATTGGCACGAGAGAGACTTCAAAGAACAGGTAGAACAGAAACAGATCCATCGAACTGAAAACGCCGAGCACGAATGCCTGCAACAGCAGCAAGAGCACGTAGTATTCCTGCTCGCGTTTCGCGATGTACTTCCAGGACGACAGCGCAGCCAGCACGCCCAGAAAAGTCGTCAGCACCAGCAGCAGCACCGACACGCCGTCGGCGCCCATCTGATAGCGCGCGCCGATGGCCGGGATCCATTGATGGTCTTCGAGAAACTGCATCCCGCCGAGGCCGCGATCGTAACCAAGCAGCCACAGCGACGCGATAAAATCGAGCACCAGCCAACCGGTCGCGAACTTCTTAATCAGATCAGTCTGCTCTTTGCGGAACAGTCCCAGGATTAGAATCGCGCCGACCGCCGGCAGCCACGTAACAATTGAGAGAATGTTATTAGTGAACACGTTAATCCTCGCGGGTAGGGCTGACATCCTTTGATGTCAAAATTCTAACGTCTTCCAAATCGACGTCGCGTCCAGAGGCTCGCTTAGATGCGATCAAATCGGCCATTGAAACAACCTCCAACGCCTGTCCTTTGTAATTCATTGTCACTCTACGTTCCCACGCTTCCTCGAAGACGATTCCCGGTGTTGAAGTCTGAACGTCTAATCGAATTCGGTCAGTAAAGATAGTGATCTCTGTCGATAGCACCTCATCGGCGTGAGCGAGTGAGGCCGTGCCCAACCCGGCTTCACTCATCGCTTGTAACAGCCGCTTCGCGTTTTCAAGCGTAGGCGCAATGAGCACGTCGAGATCGAAGGTAGCGCGCGGTACGCCGTACAAAACCGCGGCGATTCCACCGATTACCAAATACCTAACGTCATTCTTTTGAAATGACGCGAACACGTTCTGAAGCTGGTCTAACATATTTCTGCTTCACAACATCGGGGTTGTTTTCCAGGATCAAATTTGTAAAAGCCACGAAGACATCCATTCGCTCTTCCAGCGGCAGTGATTGAAACCAGCGCGCTTTCGCGTCCAAACTTTCGTCCCGTCGGTCGTGAGATATCGAGCCAATCATGTACTAAAGACCTCAAAGCATCTTCACCAGATAAAACGCCACCGCTAACAGCAACCCGACGACCATCACCAGCGCGTAATTCTGGGTCAGTCCCGTTTGTGCCGCGCGCACAATTGGCGACATTAGACGGACGACAAAATCAGCAATCGCATTGACCAGACCATCGACGAAGTACTTGTCGGTCCCTCCGGTGATCTTGCTCGACAGACGCGTCAACCAGGCCGAACCGTTCACCGCGCCATCGACAACCTCTGAGTCAAACTTGAACACCCCGCGCGCCAAATCCATCGTGCGCCGCGTTACGGCCCAGCCATAGATCTCGTCGATCCAGTACTTGTTATAGCTGGCGCGGTACAGCGGAGCCAGACGCGCGGCCCAGATATCCGGCAAGCTGGTGTCCTTAATATAAAAGAGAAAGCCCAGGCCGATGCCGATGCCGGCGACGATCAGCGAAATGATAATGAACACCCATTCAGTGGCGCTCTCGCTGCCTAGTTTGCTTTCAGCCGCATGGGCCAGGTTGAATCCCTTGGCCTCCGGTTCCGACAGCAGGACGCGCAACTCACTTGTATGCGGAGTCGCAGCAATCCTCGCTTCGTCAGCCGGTGAAAGGGGTTCATCAACGTGGAATGATTTAGTCGTCGGGTTCCAGATCACTGGGTTTAGCCAGTGCACGATGTTGAGCCTGCCGCCGACTTCCCGGCCGCCGGTGAACGCCGTGCTGATGCCTACAAAACCACCAACCGTCGCCAGAATCGCGAGCACTACCAAAGGCACCCACATCGACTTGGGAGATTCGTGCGGAACGTGCGGATGCTTTTCATGCTTGCCTGGCGCGTGATCGTCACCGTGAGCTTCTTTGCCATCGTCGCCACGGTATCGGCCCCAGAAAGTCATCGCCATCAGACGCGTCATATAAAAAGCCGTACACGTCGCCGCGATCGTGCCGACTATCCACAACAACCAGCCCACCGGAATGTGATTGGTGGAAGCCGTGCGCCAAAGGATTTCATCCTTGGACCAGAAACCGCTGAACGGAATGATGCCGCAGATCGCCAGCCAACCGGCCATGAACGTGAGATAGGTCCAGGGCATGTACTTCCGCAATCCGCCCATCCGCCGCATGTCCTGCTCGTGATGCATGCCGTGAATCACGCTGCCGGCGCCGAGGAACATCAGCGCTTTGAAAAACGCGTGCGTCATCACGTGAAAAATGCCGATCGTAAACGCGCCCACACCACAGGCCAGGAACATAAACCCAAGCTGCGAAACGGTTGAGTACGCAAGAACTTTCTTAATATCGTTTTGGGTGATCCCGATCGTCGCGGCAAAGATCGCGGTGAACGCGCCAATCACGGCCACGGCCAGCATCATCGTCTGCGAATGCTGAAAGATAATGTTGGTGCGCGTCAGCATGTACAGGCCCGCCGTGACCATCGTCGCCGCGTGGATCAAGGCCGAAACGGGCGTGGGGCCGGCCATCGCGTCCGGCAGCCATACGTGCAAAGGAAATTGCGCTGACTTTCCACAGGCGCCGATCATCAGACCCAGTGCAATCCAGGACATCAGTCCCCAATGCCCGAGCGGTTCAATTGGGTAGCTGACTGCCTGCTGAATCACACTGGTGTATTGCGCGGTGCCGAAGGTCGCGATAATGCCAAAGATTGCCAGAATGAAACCGAAATCGCCGACGCGATTCGTGATGAAGGCTTTGCGCGAAGCATTCGCCGCTTCCGCCCGATTGAAGTAGTAGCCGATCAGCAGATAAGAACAGAGTCCTACCCCTTCCCAACCGACAAACATCATCACGAAGTTCGAGCCCATCACCAGCACGAGCATCGAAAACATAAATAGACCCATGTAGGCAAAGAAGCGATAGAAGCCGGGATCGCCATGCATGTATCCGGTCGCGAAAACGAAGATACAAAGACCGACACCGGTGACCACCAGCATGAAGATCGCCGACAGCGGGTCTAGCTGGTAGCTCCACTCAACGTTCAGCAAAGAACCCTGGCCATTGGCGACGGTCACCGGCTGATTCGCTACGGAAATCGTGGCCGAATTCGGCGCGCCGGGTTGTGCGTAACCCAGGGTCTGCTTCACCGCTCCACCCGAGATCCAGGTGAAAGCGGTTTGCGTCGTGACATACGGATTGGGCCAGAGAGAATTACCGCTAAAGCCGTACGAGTAGACAGCAGTGAGACTGATCAGAAATGTGAGCGCTATTGAGCCGACGGCAATACCGCCGACCAGTTTTTCTGGAAAGCGGAACCAGCGCCCGAAGATGCCGTTAATGGCAGCGCCGCCGAGCGGCAGTAGCGGAACTAGCCAGATGTACTTGTGCATTAGTTTCAGGTTTCAGGTTTCAGGCTTCAGGTTTCGCTAACTTGAAACCTGAAACTTGAAACTTGAGACTTCGTTTTACCACTTCATCAGATCAATCTCGTCGATCCAGATCGTCTCGCGATTGCGATAGAGCGCGATTACGATGCCGAGTCCGATGGCTGCTTCAGCGGCGGCGACCACGATAATAAAGACGGTGAATATCTGGCCAGCCATCGGGTTGCCGGTGCCGGTGTCCTGCAAGTAGCGCGAGAAAGCAATGAAGTTCAGATTCGCGGCGTTTAAGATCAACTCGATCGACATGAAGATCACCAAAAGGTTGCGCCGCGTCAGCACGCCGGCAACGCCAATGATGAAAAGGATCGCGGCGATGACCAGGAACTTCGAAAGGTCCGGATGCTTTACGCCTTCCCACGCGGCGCGGGCACGTTCGATCCAACCGTCTTGAAATAATAAAGCCAACAATGGCGTCAGATGATTCATCGTTTCTGATTCAGCCGCGGCGCGGCGAAATGTTTATAGAACGCTATTGCCCCTGGTGATTCAGCTCCTTTAGGAGCGAAATATTTCTGTCGCCCATAAATGGGCTGGTTAGTCCAAATCTGTACCGATTCTATAAATATCCCGTGCCTAACGGCACTTCATTCACTCGCCTCAGCCTCGAGGCTCTCTATAGAAGAAGCCGTTTGAAGCTGGTCTGGATCGACGTCGTCCACAGATGCTTCCTGCTTCAAAGTTCGCGCCAGCATGACCGAACCAATAATCGCCACCAGCAAAAGTATGCTCGCGATTTCGAACGGCAGAGACGCGTAAGTAAAGAGGCTATTACCGACGCTTTCGGTTTGCGTGGAAATCCGGCTTACACCCGTCGCGCCCGTCTGTAGCTTCGCTTGATCATCTGATCGGGTGGTTTCTGTTTGTTTCAGCGCCGCCGCGTCTCGATCCTTCAGGCCGGCATAACCCTTATTGATCGCCGCCAGCAAAGCCAGTACCAGCAGCAGCGAAAAGATCAGGGCGGCGGCTACTTGTGCCGGACGATTGAAAATCGGGGCGCGGCCTTCTTCTTCGGCGCCCACGTTAACCAGCATGATGACGAACAGAAACAAAACCATCACGCCGCCCACGTACACCAGAATCTGCACGCCGGCGATGAATTCAGCGCCGAGCAAAATGAAGAGAGCGCCGACCGACACCAGCGAAGAGATCAGGAATAAAGCCGAGTGCACCGCGTTGCGAGCCATCACGGTCAACAGCCCCGCGAGAATCGCAGAGATAGCGAAGATCCAGAAGAAGACGGTTTCCCAGCCGGAAAGGATCATTATGGTTCTAGCGGTTCGAAAGGATCATTTTCCATTTGTCATTTGACATTTCTCATTTGGCATTTCGTAAGAAGCTAGCCCAATCCAGAGAATGTCGGCGAAACCAACTGGCAAATGACAAATGTCAAATGACAAATGGAAAATAGATATAAAAGAAAGCCAAACAGACTAAGCTTCGTACTTAACCGTCTCTCGTCCCTGCTCCAGCATCTCGCGGTTCCAGACAAAGCCGGCGCGCGAATAGGTGGCCAGCTCAAAGTCCTGAGTCAGTTCGAGACAATAAGTTGGGCAGGCCTCCTGACAGAGAGCGCAGAACATGCAGCGCGACGTATCGAAGATGAACTCGTCGAGAACTTTCTTGCGGCGCGGCTTTCCGGCCACGACGACTTCCACGTCCATGGGGATGACGTCGATGCAATCTTCCGGACACGCCAACGCGCAAAGATTGCAGGCGATGCACAATGTGTCGTGTGTTTCCGGATCCATGTTCAGCCGCGGTGCGCCGTGAAAACGCGGCGCCACATCAGGACGAACCGATGGATATTGCTCAGTGTAGATTCCTTTCCCCGCCACTGCGTCTTTAGAAGTCAGCGCGCCCAGATTAAATTTCAGTGTCAGGCCGAGTCCTTTTAATAGATCGGCCATGAAGAAGCGTTTCAGCTTCTGCGCAAACGTCGGTTTGGAAACGGCAACTAATGACATGGTGAAATCTTAGGTTTCAAAATCTTGAATTGCAATCAAGCTATCAAAGTCTGCTCGGCGACTAACAGTCTGGACCCACCCGCTACCGCAGATGGTACTGATCTCTTTACTCTGCCGGCGCCAGCGGCGCGACCGCCGGTTTTCCTTTCGGCAGATCAGCCATCCGAATCTTCCGCCGCTGCTTCTTCAAATTGAAATCACGAGAGCGCCAGTTGATTAACGACAGCATTCCCGCGGTCAGGAACAAATTCCCCACGCCGAAGGTGATCGCAATTCCCTTACCCGTGGGCGTCAGGTTCAGTCCGGCGGTCATCGAATCGATCGTGTGCATTCCACGCCAGCCGTCCAGACCCTGGACCGTGGTAACCGCAATCGCGGACACGACGATGTTGACCAGCGCCGCCGGCAACAACCACTTCCAACCCAGATCCATCAACTGATCGTAGCGGAAGCGCGGCAGCGTCCAGCGCAACCAGAAATAGAGGTACAGCAACAGACCGGCTTTCGCCAGGAACACGATCAAGCTGACGACGACATACGCATTGTGAAAACCCTTCGCCTCGGTCAATCGATAAACGAACGGAAAGTACCAGCCGCCCAGGTAGAGCGTGGTCGCGACGGCGGTTACCACCACCATCGCCGCGTACTCAGCCATGAAAAAGAGTGACCAGCGGAAACCCGAGTACTCAGTATGAAAGCCGGCGACCAGTTCCGATTCCGCTTCCGGCAAATCGAACGGCGCGCGATTGTTCTCGGCAATACCGCTAATCAGGAAAATCACAAAGCCGATTGGCTGGTAGAGCAGAAAGAAAATCGAATCGGATTGTTGTGCCGCGACGATTCCCGAAAGCGAGAGCGTGCGCGCGAACATCAACGCGCCGATAATCGCCAGACCCATCGAGACTTCATACGAAACCATCTGCGCGCTGGAACGCAGAGCCCCCAGCAGCGCGTATTTCGAATTCGATGACCAACCTGCAAGAATCAACGCCAGGACGCCGACGCTGGAAACGGCGAGCACAAACAAGATGCCGATATTTACATCCGTAATCACGGCCCAATCCGGCCCGAACGGAACGACTGCCATGACGATGAAGGCCGCGACCACCGCAATGTACGGCGCCAGAAAGAAGATCCAACGATCGGCATTCTCGGGAATAAAATCTTCCTTCACCAGCAGCTTCAGGCCATCGGCAATCGGCTGCAAGAGTCCCCAGGGGCCGACTCGCATCGGTCCGAGCCGCGCCTGCATGAAGGCCGAGATCTTTCTTTCCAGGTAAGTCGCATAAGCAACCCAAAGGGCGGTGATCGTCACTACGGCGCCGACCTGTATGAACGGCCAGATGACATAGTTCACCGTCTGCTCGCTGAAGAATTTCAGCAGCAGGCTGTCGACAAAGTTGAGTGGTGCTAATAGAGCAATCACAGCGTTTCAAACGGGCCACAGATGAACACGGATCGACACTGATCAGAACCTCTAATCTCTTAATCCGTGAAAATCCGTGTTCATCTGTGGCCGATACCTTTACCTGTCAATCTCGCCCAAAACAATATCCAGGGTCCCGATGATCGCCACGACATCCGCGACCAGATGCCCGATGCTCATCTGCTTCAACGCCTGCAAGTTTATGAAGCACGGCGGGCGCACGCGCACGCGCCAGGGCTGTTGCGTGCCGTCGGAAACCAGATAGCAACCAATCTCGCCTTTCGGTCCTTCAATTGAATGATAGTAATCGCCAATAGGTGGCTTGATCAGTTTCGGCACCTTTGCATTCACCGGTCCGTCGGGCAGGTTGTCGATCGCCTGCTGAACGATTCTTCGCGACTGCCGCATTTCTTCCATGCGCACCAGGTAGCGATCGTATGTGTCGCCGTTTTCACCCAGCGGCACATCAAAATCCATTTCGTTGTAGGCCGCGTATGGCCGCGACTTGCGAATGTCCCAGGCCACGCCAGAGCCACGCAGCGACGGGCCCGACAAACCGATCGCCACCGCTTCGTCACCGCTAATCACACCGACGCCGACGGTGCGGCTCAACCAGATGCGATTCTCTGACAGGACGGTTTCATATTCATCGACGCGCTTGGGAAAGTTTGTGACAAAGCGCCGCACGTCCGCTTCAAAATCATCGTAAGCGTCGTTGGGCATACCGCCGATGCGCCAGGCGTGACAGGTAAGCCGCGCGCCAAACTGCCGCTCGAAAATCTTCAAAATCTCTTCGCGCTCGCGAAACGCCCACAACAAAATCGTCACTGCGCCAATGTCCAGGGCATGCGTGCCCAGCCACAGCAGGTGCGAGGCAATTCGATTAAGCTCAGTCAGAATCACGCGGACGTAATGAGCGCGCCGCGGGACATCGAGCCCCATCATCTGTTCGACCGTCTCGACCCAAACCAGGCCGTTGGAAACCGCCGCGATGTAATCCAGACGATCCCAGTAAGGGGCGATCATGTTGTACGTCCGGTTCTCGGCAATCTTTTCCATGCCGCGATGGAGATAGCCGATGTCACAGTCGAGATCGATCACAGTTTCGCCGTCGAGCTTGAGGATCACTCGCAGCACGCCGTGCGTGGACGGATGCTGCGGCCCCATGTTGAGGGTCATCTCAGGGCTGTCGAGCAGCGTCCGTTGGGTGGTGGCGATCTCTACTTGATGCATCTTGTTTTCAGAGTCTGTTCCCTCTCCCTTTGGGAGAGGGTGTAGCGCGCCGTCTCAGGCCCTCACCCCAGCCCTCTCCCAGAGGGAGAGGGAGTTTAAGAATTTAGATCGGAACGTAACACCCGGTCACACTCCACGGTTCAATTACCAAACCGATTTCCTTCGCTTCGCCGTTCTCTTTCCGGTCGCGTAGTTTCAAGAGCAGAGACTGAGCCGCACTCGCCTTGTTCCACACGTTGCGCGGCGCGAAAGTCTCCGTCAAAGCAAAGCCGGCGCTCTCGGCCGCGGCCGGCGAGTCGAAAACTTTTGCTTGGTAATGGGCGGCGATCTCTTTAGGGCTCATTGATCCTCGAGTCCTGGCTTGAACCCGGTCGCTACCGCTCCCGGTACTGACTTCCTGCCTACTGCTTCCTGCCTGCTGCCTACTTGTCCTTCGGCATTACTTCCTTACCACTCTGGAACAGTTCGCGCACTTCGCGTTCCGGGGACGCCGACAAAATCTCTAAACCGTAGGCGCGTCGCTGCTCCAATTGTTCCTTCTGCACGTCGGTAAATTCGGGCAGATGTTCTTCAGTCCAACGATTCTCGACAAATTCCAGCGGATAGTCCTTGCGCAACGGATGCCCGTCCCAGTCCGGCGGCAAGAGTATTCGACGCAAGTCGGGATGATTGCGAAACTTCACCCCGAACAGATCGTAGACTTCGCGCTCCGGCCAATCAGCGGCGGGCCACACGCCGGTTACGCTGTCGAGGCCTTCGCCGTTCACCGATGCTTTCAAACGTACGCGCTCGTTCGCGGGAATGGAATAGAGATTGTAAACGACTTCAAACGGAGTCTGTCGTTCATCCGGATAATGCGCACAGGTCAAGTCGGAGAGATAGTTGAACGGGGTGTCCTCATCGTCTCGCAGGCTTTGGCACACTTCGACGATGCGCGAAGGTTCGATCCGAATCGAGAGCTGGCCCAGAAACTCCGAAGCTTCAATCACCGCGGCGTCAAACTGGTCGCGCAACTTTTTGACCAGCGGATGACCTGACGCATCGACGGGCTTGGGGCCTTCTTCTTTCTTTTTTACGGGGGCTTTTGGGGCGCCGGGTGCAGCTTGAGCTGCTTCCTTAACTGCGGTTACCCGTGCTTTCGCGGCTTCAACTTGTAGATCTTTTTCGGCGTCGGCGGATAGCGACGATGGTTTTGCGGCACGCGCTTGATCCTGCGCGCGCTGTTCGGATGACGTGTCAGGTTGTGAACCCGGTTCGGTGGGTTTACCTTCCTCTGCCATGACCCTCAGTCATACACACTTTGAGTTAGGACGCTCTGGCGTTCGGCCACGGGCGCGCAGTACTTCAACCGCCACGCTCTCGTGTAGTGCTAAATTAATTAAGGTCGGACAACTGACTTGTAGCATGCGATTTACGCCGTTGTCAATTGACTTATTTTTGAAGTTTGACGCGGTGGAACCCGCGAGCGAACACATAACGGCGGGGCGCATTTTGAAAAGCTATCGGCTTGACGCAATATAGTCCTGGCCCGTATCATTGCTTGTTTGATCGAGGCAAATAAGCGACCACTATAGTAAGTGAGAAACAAATGAAACCTGGAATTCACCCTGAATATCAAGAGATAACCGTGACCTGCGCCTGCGGCGAGACCTTCAAGACTCGTTCGACGCGCAAAGGCGATCTGCACATTGAGATTTGTTCGGCCTGCCATCCGTTCTTTACCGGCAAGCAGAAGCTGATCGATACGGCCGGCCGCGTGGATCGGTTCAACCGGCGTTATGGTAAGAAGGCTCCGGAAGGCGAAGCCACTCCAGCCCAGTGAGAGTTTCGCGCATGATGCTGAAACATTAGCCATAAGCAAAGTAAGAGATGCCGGCGCCGTTGGGACGCTGGTTGCCCTGTTATTAAGAGGTGGCAGCCAGCAACAATCGCCGGCATCGTTGTAAGTAGCATAGACTTCAGTCTGTGCATCACGGGCCACGGTAAATCGGATCACGGACTGAAGTCTATGCTACCCCGGAGAAGCTATGAGCACTAACGAAAGAGACTTGATAGTTGGCGGCCAGGCGGTCATTGAAGGTGTGATGATGCGCACCCCGAATGCTTACGCGATTGCGGTGCGCAAACCGGACGGCACCATCGTCAATACGTCAGCAGTACTGCCCAAGTGGAGTGACAAACTTCCGGTTCTGAAGCTGCCCGTATTACGCGGCGGCGCGGTCCTGCTGCAGTCGATGGGCCTGGGCATCAAAGCGCTCAACTACTCCGCGAGCGAAGCCTTCGCTGAAGTCGAAGCCGCGAATGCCGCCGAAGTGAAAATCGCTTTGACCCCGGCGGTCATCGAAGGCGAAGGCGACTTTGCCGGATTGACTGGCGGCGTGCCGGGCCTGTTTCCGATACCCGCAAAGAAACGTTCGCGAGATGAAATGAGGAAGGGCGGCACGGCCGCGGCAGCCAGCTCGATCGTCTTCGCGTTAATTTTCAATGTGCTGCTGTTCATCGCTGCGCCCCTGTTGCTAACGAACGCTCTGTTTATCGCAGCGGGATGGGCGACGCCGGCCGCGGTTAGTACTCCGGCCCCATCACAAACGCAGGCAGGGACGCCTACGGACCGCGGGCAGGATGCCGGCGCTCCACCGTGGTACACCCGCACATGGACTTCAGTGCGCGGTTATCTTCATCCGGTACGGCCGTCAGTCAGCTTCAATCTAATCGATGGATTGATTCGCATGTCGTTCTTTCTGATCATGATCGTGAGCTTTTCGCTATTGAAAGACATTCGGCGAGTGTTTGAATATCACGGCGCCGAACACAAGACCGTCTTTACCTGGGAAAAGGGTCTGGCCTTGACGGTCGAGAACGCCCGGCCACAACCAAGACAGCATCCGCGCTGCGGCACGAGTTTCCTGATGGTGGTCATGCTGGTTTCGATTGTCCTGTTCTCAGTGATCAGGTTTGATTCTTTGCTGTTCAATTTTCTGGTGCGCATTGCTTTGATTCCGGTGGTTGCTGGTCTGTCATACGAAATCATTCGCCTGTCGGCACGGAAAGAAAGCGGGGCCTTCTTTAAGACGATCACGCGCCCCGGTGTGTGGATGCAGAACGTGACCACCAAAGAGCCGGACGACTTGCAGTTGGAAGTCGCGATCGAAGCGCTGAAGGCGTCTTTGAAGCTGGAACCACAGACGGGTGAGCCTGAACCGGCGCTGCTGTCGTAAATGGTCGCTCGTTTAGAGGCGGGCTACTGCCCGCCTTTTGCCCATCAGCGCGATGACGGCGGGCAGTAGCCCGCCGCTAAACAAATCCGAAGGTTGTGATGTTAGATAAACTCGCTCACATTGAAACCCGCTACGAAGAGTTGACCAACGAACTCTCTTCGCCAGAGTTGTTGTCGAATCCGTCGGCGTATGGCAAAGCGGCCAAACAACATCGCAGCCTGGGCGAGGTGGTCGAGAAGTATCGCGCATGGAAGACGCTCAACGAAGAACTCGCCGGCGCGCGCGAACTGAACGAACAGGCCGGAGACGAAGAGATGCGCGAGCTGGCCCGAGTGGAGATTGAAGCCCTCCAGGCGCAACTCGAGCAAGCCGAAACTGATCTAAAGTTGCTGCTAATCCCGCGCGATCCCAACGATGAAAAGAATGTGATTCTGGAAATTCGCGCCGGCACCGGCGGCGACGAAGCATCGCTGTTTGCGGCGGATATCCTGCGCATGTACGCGCGCTATGCGGAGCGCCAGCGCTGGAAAATGGAAATCCTCGACGCGTCGGAAACCGGAATCGGCGGCCTGAAGGAGGCGGTCGCGCTGATCGAAGGCGACAAAGTCTATTCGCGTTTGAAACACGAGTCCGGCGTCCATCGCGTACAGCGCGTGCCCCAAACAGAAGCCAGCGGCCGCATTCACACTTCGGCCATCACCGTCGCCGTGCTGCCGGAAGCTGAAGAGGTCGACGTCAAGATCGATGCGAAGGATCTGCGCATCGATACGTTTTGTTCTTCGGGGCCAGGTGGGCAGTCGGTGAACACGACTTACTCGGCCGTGCGCATCACCCATCTGCCCACTGGCACGGTGGTGAGCTGCCAGGACGAGAAATCGCAGATCAAGAACCGGGAGAAGGGCATGCGCGTGCTGCGTTCCCGCCTTTACGAGATGGAAATGCAAAGGCAACAGGATGCGCTGGCCAAGGAACGCAAAGCGATCGTGGGCTCGGGTGACCGCAGCGAGAAAATCCGTACTTACAACTTTCCGCAGAACCGCGTGACCGACCACCGCATCGGACTCACTATTCATCAGCTTGAACAGGTCATGGACGGCAAACTCCAGCCTCTCATCGATGCCCTGGTCAGCCACTACCAGTCAGAGAAGCTGAAGACCGAAGCCACTACCGACGTGTGATCTACATATCTGTGTG
>Ga0137403_10000611_pt1 | contig 31571 bp, 53 predicted proteins | sample CZOMad2_1_16fung_FD_122057 | JGI IMG/M metagenome (GOLD analysis project Ga0137403, IMG submission 122057) | Vadose zone soil fungal communities from Angelo Coast Range Reserve, California, USA - CZOMad2_1_16fungal (Hybrid Assembly) | ecosystem: Environmental > Terrestrial > Soil > Vadose zone... | reverse complement strand
TTTTCAAGCGTGAAGTCTCCAGGCTGAAGGACTGCCTTCGGGAACACATACCGCCAATAAGCACCGGGACGCCCCAAGGTGATCGACACGCCTGTCGCGGTCGCCGTCGCCGATGCACTCAGAACAATTGTCGTTCCGTTAGTGACGGTGGAGATTGTCGTGCCACCAGGAATACCGGAACCTGAAATGGTACGACCAACATCGGCACTTGTGAATGCAGCAGAAGCCGAGGTAAGCGTGGTGTTCGAACTGGTCGTAACACCATCGGTAAACAGAACCCCTGGAGGAGCGCCGCCACCGATCCAAGCCTTGGTCCAAATCTCAAGTGAGATGCCGAGAGGAGGAGCCGCGCCTACTGCCGGGGCTGAAGCACCGATGCTCTGGCCACCCGCAGTAATGAGGGAAAGCCCGCCACTCAGCTCGGAGAATTCCACATCAGGATTTGTGATCGTCAGAGTCGCATCAATGCGCTTTAGGTGATCAGGGTCTTTGTAGGTATGAGCCACGGCGCCGCAACCGTTAACCACGGTGAACTCTGCTCCAGCCTCCCATACCAATTTGGCATCAAGTTTGATCAGACCATTAGTTACGATCGAATTCGTCGCACCTGCTGGAGTTGATCCGTCAGCCGCCAAACGTGCCGCACGCAATGCACACGCTTGAAGCGAGATCGCGTTATCGTTTCCGCTAATTGGACTCACCTATTCTTTCTGCATTTAAGCATTTATGCCAGCGACGTTGTGTCGACTTTGATACCAGCAATTGTTTGAAAATTTCCCTGCACCGAATACAGCCGTTGCGCGATCGTTGTAATCGAGTTCGCTGTTTTGTGCACCGTGGCAGAAGTTAGTTGAGGGGCAAAAACCTCGACTGGACCGCGCATGATCTGAAGCACGTCCGTGACGTATGCCCATTCGGCGACGTTGGATACGACTGTCCCGTCTGGTGCCGCACCCGTGTAGCCAGAACCAGCGACGACAAGTGTGCCTGTCGCTGTGTAAATTTTATTGTTGATTCTGTTCAGTAGATTGAACGAAGACCAAAGCTCAACAAGATATGGACGTGCATGAATCATACCTGCGCCGAGGTTGTAATCGGCAATCGCTTGACATAGCGCCGCAAGGCTGGCTCGCACGCTCACAGCGGTTCCGCTGTTGAGTTTCACTGTGTTGGTGTTGTCTTGCAAATGCCGATTAGCAGAGATGATCGCACCAAGAGAAAACTCTCGTTCGACCCCCTTGGATTCATGTGCTGCTAATGCTCGCCTAGCACGACCTTCATAATCAGAGGTTTGAAAACCCATTGCAGAACAGGTGTCTTCTGCTTGGAGACCAAACGGTAATAGCGTGACCAAGTTCTGTCTGGTCGTTCCCGCTATGCGGCCTGTAAAGGTGATCGTTACACCAGTTGCGCTCGCCGTAGCGTTCGCCGACAACGTTACCGATGTTGATGACTGAATTGTTAGTATGGTCGTACTCGCGGGGATGCCCGTTCCTGCGATCGTCTTGCCTGCATCTTGTGAATTAAAATTCGCAGTTACAGAAGTCAGTGTTGGCGAACCGTTAACAGTAACGCCATCGGTGAAAACACTTTGAATGGTTGATATGACTGAACATGGATCGAACGCAAGCAAATCACTAGTTGAATCACCTGCATAACGAACACCATTTTCCCAACGCAGGTCTTCGACGTTATCGATAACCGTGGCGTTGAGGAGCAACCCATTTGTCGGGGGTGTAAGGGGTGGCGCTTGAATCGGTAGTTCAGGACCAGTACCGGCCACTTACATCTCCTCGATAGTTGGAAGGTGTGCGCTGTGTTTCCCCAGCGCACACCATGTACAAGTCAGTCAGATCAAGTGTTGATCGGACTTGTTACTGATTTCGCAGCGGCATAGCTACCATCAGGTGACAGGCTCAAGATGATTTCCAAAGCCTCTGGACCAACCAAGGCAACGTTCTCAAAGGTTTCAGAGAACATCTGGAATTGGTTAGTGGAGTTCAGCGTGGAGTCACGTACCAAACCAAGGTCAAGCGTTCCGGCGTCCAGGTGAAGGAATGAACCTTGAGGGAACATGAAAGCGTCAACGGTGGAAGGGTATTGAGCAGCCGTGGTGCGGCCGATGGTGATTGCGACACCCGAAGCTGTAGCTGTAGTGGCAGCGGAAATAGTCACCGAGGTGGCTGAACCGATTACCGTGATTGTTGCACCAGCGGGGATGCCTGCACCAGTGATGGTCTTGCCAACATCAGCAGCCGTGAATGCAGCCGTAGCCGAGGTCACAGTTGTATTGGTAGCAGTCGTACCATCGGTGTAAGTCTGGCCACCAGCAGCGGGACCGAATATCTGACCGCCACCAGTCTTAGAGTCCAAATACCAGGTGACAGCAAGGTTGCGCGTGCCGAACAATGCAGTGATATCCGCATCCGACATGCTGATCAAACCAGTTTCGTCCGTGAAGGTACGGGCAAAGTCCGTCTGGACAAGATCAAGTGACCATGCAGGCAACAGGACTTGCAGCGGGATGTCCTTGGTACGGTTACGTGAGCGGTAACCCGCAGCAACTTGACCAAGACGGGCGAAAAGTTCCCGTCCTGCGCCAACCAAGCCAGCAGCTGTGACCTGGGTAGATGCGGCAGAGATGCCGTCAAGCAATGCTGTTTCAGCAACGCGAGCCGACTTCGCAAGACCAAGCTTGATCCAAGCCTCGACATATTCGGGGTATGCACGGGCACCAATGTTGCCGAAGAGCAGCGAGGTGTAGATCGATGCGATATCCACTTCAGTAATACCGGGACAGGTAACCGCGAAAGCAGTCTTGGTTGGCGAACCTGCAAGATCCTGCGCAGCGGTGATGCGAGCCACGCCACCTGTGATGCTTGCAAGAGTTGGCGGAGCGTTGTAACGAATACCACCACGGTAAGCCTGGAAGCCCGCAAGAGAGTCCTTGACCGGACGAGCCGAATCAGCAATAACCATCTGCTCGTAGTAGTTATTCACCGGGGCACAAAGACCACCAGCAGCCGTAATGCCTTGAGGAGTCCTGTCAAAGGAATCAAGACGGGCCTGAATCTGAGCCGGGCTCATGTCAGGAGTCAGTTGACGATTCTCTTGATAGGTGTTGGTGAAGCGAGCGACCTGAACCGCATCGCCATTACCCGTACCGATTGTACGGAAACGCTCGCACATAGCCACGGCGACTTGACGCAGATCAGTGAGCTTCTGACCAGGAGCCATACCAGGCACATCAACAGCAGCAGTAATAGTCACGGTTGATTCTGGAGCCTCAACTCGCGGACGAGTTTTGATAGGGGCATTGCGCTTTAGTTGGGCAACCGTAGTAGCTGCCGTGACCGCTTTCGGCTTTGCATCCGCTGCAACAGCTACAGGAGCCTCAATGGGGATTTCAGCAACAGGTGTTTCCACTGATACTTCTGGTTCAGCAGGAGTCTCGGGTTCGCCCTCTTCTGGGGTTTCGCCTTCCATCTCTTCATCATCAACAGCAGCGTTCACTCGGCTTGCAAGATCAGCCAATGTCTCTTGACGTGCGGACTCGGCAGCCTCTGCTTCAGCTTGCGCTTTCGCAGCAGCTTCGGCGCGTGCTACAAGTTCGGCGCGAAGTTTCTCAACCGATTCGGTGACAATTGCAAGTTCTGCAACGTCTTCGTCGGTAATGGTTACGCCCTCGGCGGTTGCATCATTGAACGCAGCTACGAGTTCGGACTCAAGTTCTGTGATCTCATCATCAGAAAGAGTGCTGATATCAGCGGGAATTTGTGGGAATTGCATGGGGGTTTGTCCTCCAAGGACGCGATAAACGGATGGTTTTAGATTCCGTTAGATCGAGGTCCAACATGCAGGCGGCCAACGAGGTTGACCTATATAGGGTGAACAGTAACATCTTGTTTTGAACGGATGTTACAAACGAAAGAGTTTATTTGGTCTTCGGCTTCGAAAGTGGTGGTGGGACTGGCTTTGGCGGAAGTCCCTTGTTCTCTTTCAACCTGCGATCAGCAGGCGTGTTGGTTTGAGGCTTACCACCGAATGATGTTTTACTCATCTCACTCCTCGGTCGAAAAATACGAACCCTGTCAATGAAAAGCTGAAGAGGCCACCGAGCATCCATGGCACGTAATCAAAATGTCCGTAACCAGTAGCTCCGAACCATGCAATCGCGAACAGAACAACAGCTATGAGCGAGGGCACATTTGCAGAAATTCTCATCACAGACCCGCCAATCGTTTGTCCATGCGGATTACGACTTCATCCGCGCCGTCATTTAGCTCTTTGCAGAATTCTTCAGCCATAATTTGTGTTGCTCTTTTGGGAGGTGCCCCCAACAATGACCACAGTCCATTAGCGTGTTCTGAACATATGTTGCCATCCGCCGAACTTGGTGTGTCTTGGACATCGTTACGAGAAATGGCAATTGCAAAGGAGTGCTCACCGCTATTGCTGCAACCGTCAACGCGACAATTTGGATTCATCCGGCGATCCGTTCACGCAGAGAAGCCAAGACCACCGATCGGTCTTGAGGCTTACCATTTACTCGCTCTTTGAGCTGGATAACGCTTTGACTCATAAGCGGCGAGATGCAACGGCGAAGCATGGCGATCTCTTTTGCCATTTCCTTCATCGGGTCGCGACGTTTCACGGCAGCAGCGATGAGAGAAATTTGCTCGCCTTGTCGCTGACCAGCACTTGCAACGATATTGAACCCAGGAATATTGACCGAAAGAGCGCCGATGAGTTCTAACGCCCCACCAATCTTTCGCCAATCACCTGATAACGCAGCGGCCCGGACTGCCCGGATGTCCTTCACATCAAGACTTGATCGCAAGGCACCGGAGAACCAGATACCAAACTCGTCATCGCCAACCACAATGTCGGCTGCTACGGCGCCTGTGTGGTCATAATGGTATGCGGCATCGGTCGCCTTTTTATCCATCGAAGCATGGCCCGTGTTGAAGGTGATGTGACCCACTCGAACAATGTCGCCATTGTCGCAGGCAAGAGAGCCCGTGTGGAAGTGACGATATTGCGCTTCACTCCGCGGAGGGGTCACGCAGACATTCTCAAATCCAACATGGCAGGTATCCCAAAGTGCCAAGTGTCCAAACACCCGACCATCATTTGTGACTTCCATCGGAGTCGGTTCTTGGAGTTCGGGGTTCACAAACCATGAAGCGGGCGGAGTATCAGGAATCGTTACGGCACTCGCCAACAGACCAGGGGTAACAACAGGTGCAGTTCCCATCGGTTCGGGAATGTCGAGAGCCATCTCAACCGGGCAAACGACACATTGAGGAAATGCTGGAGTTGAAACCAAGGTGGTCTTCATGATTCGAGCTTCAGTGATCTCGGTATACCAGTCGGATGGTTCTTCGTAAATATCGTCACCGAGCAGGATATCCATGAGCATGTCATCGCCACCCATGCCAGCATCTGTGCTTACCTCGACATATTGACTTGAGAGGATTTCTAGGTCGACAGAGTTCCAGCGAAGTGTCTGATTAAGACACATACGAGCAGCCTTAATGCCGTCTTCGCTCGTAAGGTCAAATGTTCCTTCACCCATGATGTAGCCGGTTGTCTCATCGCGTTCGATCCCAGTAATGGAACCAACAATCGGTGAGGGTGGAGTATCGCCGGGACCATGGATATCGCTGAACTGAGCGCAAATAGCTAGTGGCAACTGACGCCATGTAAGCGCCATCGGTGAGATAACACGATGGTCAGTTGTGCGAAGACCCTCGACAGAAAGCACACCGTGCCATTGTGTTGGCAATCCGGTGATGTCGTCTAGTTCGCCAGCCGCCACTATGAGGTCACCAATCGTGGGCGGATCGAGAACAGCAACAGATGCCATAACAACTTCTTCGGCATGGGCTTCCTGCTTTGCCGTGCTGCACCCGCAACTTGTGTCTTTACCGCACATAGTTCCTCACTTCAAACTTGTTGGTGAAAGCGTACGTCATTCTTCGTTCTCAGTGTCGACTATGGTGTCAGGCATATCCTGGTTATCAGATGACATGGAATACGTCGTACTGCAACGACAATTACAAATCTGCTCGGGGCTTCCGCTAGGATCACCGGGATATTGGAGTTCATCGTCGCCGACCTGAAAAGTATCGTTGATGTCAACTTCTTGACCATCTGCGTCTGCATGATCGGGTCTCGTGACCGAATCTTCCGTAGCCACCCATTGCTTGGTAATGCCGTAACCAGCGCTATTTATGGCACTCGCACTGTCGAAAGTCGTAGCCTCAGAAGATCCGTGAACCTCCGTCCGGGCGACACGGGCAGCTATACCATCAGCAAAATCGAATGCTCCATCAATGCGGTTAGACAACTCGTCGTATGACTCACCGCGTGCAGCGCCCAGTGTGAGTTCGTCAGTCACCTTCTGCGCTACGACAGGCCCGATCCCATTCACCTTCGCCACAAGATTGTCCGTGCGAGAAGTGACATCAATCTTGCCAAGGATTTGAGAACGAGTCTCAGGAGGCAACGCTAAAAAGTTCATGGTCTTCTGCGTCATGTCTGTAAATACGTCGCTGATGACAGGTAACACTTCATCGGTCACTGCGCTGTCAAACGAATTCAAATCAAACGGATCGGGAGGCGCTGAGGCGGTAAGATATTGATTGCGCAGAGCAGCCAGAACTTTGGCTTTCTGAATCTTCAATGCTGCCTTGATGGCAATTTCCACACGAGCTTCATACCTGCGAAGTTTTGCTTCAGCAAGGACCCTTTTGCCCAGCCTGGGATCGACCAAACCATCGGTCTTAGCCATTGGGGATCGGGGGCAGTTCGTGGAATGGGAATGATTCTCGTGGACGAAACAGGCGTTCGTTGGTAATGGTCACACAGGTATCATGAAGTTTCTGTGCAAACTCAATATCGCCGGTCTCTCTCAATGCCCAATTCTTCAGAACATCGAATTCACCGCGCAACAAATCCTCATTGCCTGTGATCTTCGAAAGTTGTTCGGGACCAAGGGTGGCTGCCACTTCGGCATCGGGCACCTGGCTAAGTAGATCCCTTACTGCCATTGTCTTTGCGCTCTTACTACGAAGTCTCGCGCCTGCACGTCTTACCGCGCGCTCGATACTCACGTATGCAGCAGCGCTCATAGATGCTGCCAGAGTATCCGTGGCTGTTTGCTGACCTTGTGGTAAATCTCCACCTGGGGTAGCAGGCAGACCCGAAGGCGTCGGATCTCCGATGTTCGATGTTCCAGCTTCCTCTTGTTGCGGTGTTTCCTGAACCGTTGGCTTAGTGATAATCGCTTGTTTGATCTCAATACGTCGCTGAACTTCTTCTTCATCAGGCTTGTCGGATTCACTGAAACCGGTTGAGGTACGCAGTGACGCATCGCTTAACGCGAACCGATCATGGACATCCTTGGCATCTTGTGAACGATTCGGACGGCTAACTAATTCTGTGCTGTCATAGAAAACGACGAGCGGAGTGTCGCCCATTGCAGGGATGAGATAGCCTGCTGTCAATCCATCGACGATGGTTTCGAGCAATGGTTCGATGTGTACCTTGTAGGTTGCATCGTCGATGACCACTGCGTTTGCGAACGTACTACCTGAATGCCCACTTACTATCTCTACAGGCAAGTCTATGCCTTGGGCAAAACGCTGTACCGCTTCGGTACGTTTGGCAGAAGATTCGCTTGGGTTCGTACGACTCAAATCCTCTGTACGAATATGATCCAGCATCTCGGCAGGGCCGCGGATGATGAACGGCACTACAGCTGCGGCCGACGCTTTGTCACTAATCGCCGTGCTCATCGTGCGAATCAAATCGCGCGTGAACGCGTCTCCTGCCTCGCTCGATCCATCTTCAGCCTCATCGTCCGGCCATTCGATTTCCTCGGGGATAAGTAAAACCTTGCCGTTAGACAGACGACTTTGTGTATCTCCTCTAACTTCGCGCGTGAGGAGAACCAGTTCTTCCAAGATGTCGCGAACTGCCTGCATGTTGGAGTCTGGCAACTCAGACCATTGAGGATGACTCTTCCAAATGCGTACGACATGCACCGTGTCGCCAGGGATTTCTTGAGCCGTCGCACCTGGCATGGTACGTCGTTCGTAGTCTTCGCCTTTTGAGCGAAACTCGAAGGTACTTAGGACTTCCCATTGCTGGATTTCCCCGACGTTAGGAGCTAGTTGATACGGATCACCCGCTCCGCTGCCGACAAGATGGAACTCACCCGCTACAGAAAGGTTGATACCCATCACGCGAAGTAGTTGAGACTGCCCGCCAACGTTATTCTTCAGCGCCGCTATCAGATCACGAGCTTCTTCTGCCCGCTCGACGCCTGGGAGTAACTGGCCGTTCTCATCCTTGAGAGGATCGCCGTTCTCATCAAAGCAAGGTCCGATGTTGCCTTTGGAATCGCGCAGACCGACAGTGAGAGTGCAACGAGAGAGGCATGATCCAACGAATCCAGAGCTGAATTTTACCTCACCAACTGAGTCGTAGAAATTCCAGACTTCTGCCTGCCAGGCCCTACTTAACGATCCAGTGTTGGTTGAACCGTTTACGTTCTGCTCACGAATGCCGACTGTATCGACGCGAGCGCTGGCGACAAGGTTCCTCGTCATCCGTAGTTTCCTCGGCGGAGATTTTTGAGGGGTTGTTGACGTACCCGTGACGAAGGAGGAGATAGCCGCAGTTATGGCGTTTGGCATTAGTCAAACCGCTTTGCTGTAAGCCCTACAGCACTCGAAACCGCTAGCCACCAAAGAAAAGGTACTGACATCGCAATGAATTGTAGCGTGACGAACACCACCAAACCTGATAACCATGCCCCGGAACAGAACGGACACGCAATAAACACTCCGAGCTTGTGTGGTTTTGACACCTTCATCAGGGCCGCCACCTGGCTGTCAGGCGGGAATCTTCGGTAAAAGGCTTTGCGTGGACGATCTAGAATCACGTCTTTTGCCAGCAATAGCCAGAGTCGGTAACTCGCCAACCATAGGCCAAGGAAAAGTGTAAGGGTCACTCTGCGGATTTTCGCATTTCTGATGCGACCCGCTCAAATAGATCAGCCAACGCAGCACTTGGCGATGTTCGCAAGTCACATATTGTGACTGTTCCCACTACTGTCGGATCAAGTAAGCCCACTCTAATGGAAATGGGGATTTGAATGTCATCGTCATCTATGGACAGCTCAACATATCTGACCTCTTCACTCATAGGTTGAGTCTATTAGCCAAGTCGGGCATTAGCGATCTGTCTGCCTGAAGTTTTACCGACGCCGCCAATGCCCATGAGCTTTCTGTAGCCGTGAACGGCAGCATCAAGTCTGTCAGGTGATTTGTCTTTTTTGTTCTTCTTATCGCTCGTCTCATCGTCGGCTTCTGCCTCAGGAGTCCAATTCGTTAATTGCTCTTCTAGCTTCTCAAACACTCCGACCGGATGCCATTTACCTTGACTAATCCCTTGTTGCAACGCCAGCGCCCGATCGTACTTTGAAAGACTTGCTGACAGTCCTTCAATGCGAACCATATGATGCACATTGTTTAATTCGTTATATCGTTTCAATGCTGACTTGAGTACAACCTTGTTTGTGTCCGAACCTTGATTTGCCTCATACCAAACCATTCCGCATTCCCACGTGATAGCAGCTTTGATTGCTTTGGTCGCCCATCCATCGGTTCCCTTGTTTTCGTCGTCGTCGACTGGCAGTCGTTCAGATAAATCAGCAAGTAAATAAACATGGTCACCCGCCCTACCCTGAACGGTAATACCGGTTTCGTCGGAATCTTCAGTGAACGTCATGGCCGGATCGATCATCACAATCCGTTGGCTCAACTCTGGGTGCTCAAACACTCGCACCTCGTCAAGGGCGTCAAGGGTGGTTATTGCACCCTTGACGCCTGAGATGATCTTGCCGCCCAGCTCCTGCGCTCCGAGACTTGTTCCTCCGTATGTGTCATAAAGCGCTTCACGCACCGATGCCGCTAGATATGGGTTGTCGTCAGTAGTGCCGTGAGTGGTCACCGTGTGTTTATCTATGGTGAGATTAACAAAAAACTTCCGAGGCTTTGGCGTTGATGAACCAATCACATGAGGATGCGGACCCACACGCAAGCCGAACTTCATATGTGGCCATGCCTTGGCCAACTGTCTCCAGGCCGCAAGCTCTTCGACCCAGATGCAGCAATTAGCAACCAGGATGCCATTAGCAAAAAACTCGTGGTCATGCTCAACCAGAAGATCGTAAACTGGCTCGGGCGCGCTTAATACTTGCGATGTGCCACGCTCGACACGCGTAACTGCAAGTGCCGGACGGTCGCCGACAAGAGGTTTCGAACCGTAAGTCGCACACGATGCACAGCCGTTGGCATTTCGCTCGTGATGGAGCCCCATTATCTCGGCAACGGGCGGAGCAATACTTGCTGCTAGAGGCACCTGCCATGTATGTCGATCCACAAAGGTCACATTGTCGTTCGGCATACAGTCTTTTCGCAGCAGCCGCTTTACCGCCCTTGCTATGCCAGTCAGCGCCCCTTTCGTCTTGATGCTCTGCCCAGTGAGTGGCCGCTGTCCGAGGGGCAAGATTCGCGAGAGCGTTATTTGTTTTGTCGTGATCAAGGTGGTGGATTTGGATACCGGGAGCGATGGGTCCATGGGCGCTTGCGTAAATTGCGCGGTGTAAGAGTCCATGTCGACTATTGCCGAAGTACCCATCTTTACGCTGATACCAGCGTTTCCCATCCCATGAAATGACTGGCCGTCCCATGTGGTTATCCTACTGACCACAGACGCCTGTTTCCACTCTTTACCTGCCCATATAAGGTGATCAGGGGTACACCGTACGGAATAATCCCCGTTCGTGATCTCAATGCATTCCCGTACCCCTGTTTGACCCGCCTTCAAGACTCGGCGCAAGCCGTTGCGGGTATAAACCAACATCCCTGGCTGAACGTCTTCGATGGGGATAGGCCCGCCAGAAGTGGCAACCATGGTGCCAGCGGCAAGGCAGCGATTCCCGCCAGCACGTAATCGTTCAACGTCCTCTGGACTGAAGGCACCAAAGAGCTTCCCCTCCGTCCCATTAGGCCAATAGATATATGTACCGCCAGCCTTCGTTCGCATTTCAATATCTGGATTATGCGCCTTCAAGCCAGATGGACCAGTCACACACGAATCAACAGCGTCACCTTGTGTTGGCGCGATGATGCTTATGCGGTGTCCGCCAGGAACGCGTGTATCGCACGGTGGACCCAAAACATGACGATTTAGATAGTTAGCCGAGGCGTCGCTCTTACCAGTGTTGTGGTTCCATATCCCTTCAGCTAAATAGCTATTTACGCCTGGAACATGCATATCAAAAAACTCAGACATACCAAGTGATCGGATGGCAACCACTCGCCGCCATCGAGTATCATCCATAAATGCAACGTCACAAGATCGATATAACCGAAGCAAAGCGTCTGTATGCGAACGGCGAATCTCTTCGCTCGATTGCTCAGCTCTTCGATGTGAGTTCACAAACAGCTGGTCGGGTATTGGTTGCAGCCGGGATTGAGCTTCGAGGCATGAGGAAGACCCCCATCCAGCGGAAAAAGCTATCCGTTGTTCGCAGCGCCAAGATTGACGAAAATGCTCTGCGCGAACTTGCCTCGATGGGCATGAGCACGCTTGAACTCGGCGATCAACTTGGGTATTCAGAAGAAGCAATTCGTCGAAGGATGATCGCGCTTGATATTCCCCGTCTTCCGGCAAAAGCTCGAATGGAAAAGAACTATTTCTGGAAAGGCGGTCGTACTCAAGATGATGATGGTTACTGGCTCGTAAAAAGTCCTGGACACCCATACGCAACAAAGGCTGGATACGTGCGAGAGCATCGTCTTGTGATGGAACGCAAACTTGGACGTCATCTTCTGCCTCATGAAGTCGTCGACCATATTGATGGGAACACATCGAATAATGCCGAGAATAATCTGCGCGTGTTCCAAAGTAATGCTGACCATTTACGGACGACATTAAAGGGCCGCGTTCCGAAATGGACCGAAGACGGTCGCTTGCGCATCCAACAAGGGAACCAACGGAAATGGCAGAAGCGTCAGTCCAGCCAAATGGTGTCAGAAACCGATGCTGATCTGTTGTCGTGATCTCTATGCCATCATCGAATTCATACATCCAGAGGGGCGCTACCCCTTTCCTAAAAGGGGCCGACGCTTGCACGGGAACTGCGCCGTTCAAACCAAGACCTAAAACAGTAATAGGCCGCCCCCGACTAGCAAGGTCTGCAATTTCGGTATGTATTCCAGTCAGTGGGTCATAAATTCGAGTCCAAGGGGCTACGCAACCGCGACCCCCAACCAGAAGCCACAGAGTCCAATCAACTCCAGGTACGCCGTCAGGAGGGATCTGGTGTGGAAGCGGTTTCCACGCATTAGGGTCTTCTCCGGGGTAAAGCCGCGTGATTACTTTGTCCAGAAACTCGTCTTGTTGAACAAGGCTCACGCAGTCCGATTCCAAACACGCGCGTAATCAATAAGCATCGACTGAGGGAAAATGCTCGTGTTGTCTGGGTCGCCAGGCCAGTCCCCGCCGATAGCAAGGTTGAAAATAATGTACATAGGGCTTTTGCAGATCTTGGCTTTGTCTAACTTGCCCTCGGTCGTACTGACTTGTTTGCCGTCGAAATACCAACGGATGTAATCAGCGGTCCAGTCAACTGCCACCGTGTGAAAGTCAGCGCTGAGATCGACGCCCATGTCTTTGCCTGGACCTGGGTCATTCGTGAAATCAGGGACCGCGTCGCAATGGTAGTGAAACGCAAGTTTTCTGGCAGCAGGATCGACCATCTCAAAAACGTCTATTTCGTCCTTACCCCCCTTATCGCTGCGAAGCATCCATATCGCTGGCCAAAAACCTTTACCCTTCGGCAATTTGACTCGAAACTCAAAGACGCCATAAAGGAACTCGTGCAGAGATGGCGTCTTCTGCCAGTTGGAATACCAACCATTATCATCAGGCCCAGTCGATGCCCAACCGCTTTGATATTTGAACGTGCCTTCGTAGTAGGGCCAGTAGTAGAGATCGGGGTCGTTGTCCGTCCCTGCCTTCTTGGCAAACGTGTTCTTGAGGTTATCCGACTCGCCCACCTTGACAACTTGAACGGTGCGCTTCGATGCTTTTAGGTCAAGAAAGCTGTCATGTTCGGTTACCGATTCGACTTGATAGAACTGCTTTTCCGTGTTGCCTGGATAGCCGGGGGCAGCATGGTTACCCGTTGCCTTGCCACGTTCACCCTGTCGCCAGTTTTTTAGGTCGGGCCAGGTGCCGTCAAATTCGTCGTGCCAGACAAGCTTTAAAGACGGCTCTTTGATACCAGTTGGAACCAAGTTAATGGGCACGGGATTCGGGTTGATCGGTGGAATTGTCGCAACAGGAGAATCAAGGATATCCCCCGCTTTGCGCAATAGAACTGCTAATTGTTTTTGCTGCGCCAACGTGATCGACAAGAGTGAAATCCTTTTAATGAACTTCACTCAGTTTAATCGAAAACTCTAGGAAGTGGTAATGGCACCCTCAAGTGTTGGAGTACCTGAGTCTGCGCGGAAATACATTTTCCCCTCATACTCAGACAAACCCCACTCATATGTGGAAGCAGACAAACGGGAGGGTCGACCAACTGTACCTGCCGGATCAACAACAGGAAATGTCACAAACGGCTGATTACTGTACCAAAACACTCCACTGACCTCAAAATAAAGCGTAAGTCCTGGACGTGTGTCAACATAAAGTGCTGGATCAAATATCACGTCTGCACCAGTTGTCAGCGTTGCATTCCAAGGAATAGCCATGACACATACCACCACATATAGCAAGACTTTTTAGTCTCTTTACGTGTTTTCATGGGTAAAATTCCTCTATGTCCCTTAACGCTGGAATCACACAAGCACAGATAGCTGCAGCTGTTGCAGCCTGGATGACTGCCCACCCTAACGCTCATGGGTCTGATGGCAAAAGTGCATATCAGCTAGCGGTAGACGGCGGATATGCTGGGTCACAAGCACAATGGCTTGTCACGCTCATCGGAGCGTCCGGAACGGCTGGTAGTAACGGCGCTCAAGGAATACAAGGCCTCGTTGGACCAACTGGCTCTCAAGGGTCAACGGGAACGACAGGAGCCCAGGGTACTGCTGGTACTGCTGGAACTACGGGTGCAACAGGGAATACGGGCTCGGTCGGAGCTACTGGACCGGCTGGCCCCACGGTCATAACGGGAAAAACCGTTCTCGCCAAAGCTCAAACCCTCACTCTTCTCCTCGGCGCTACGGCTGATATAACCTTTACGACTACAACATCTGGTGCTGCAGTCTCTACGCTCGCTATTCCAACAACTGCCACCCTCAAAACTCTTCCATGGCTTACTGGTGGATTGCTGTCAAACGGAACTCTTGTTTATCTCTCGTCGACAAATAGTGGAGGGGTTTACACAGGTTTTACTGTACGAGTATCAGCCGCTGTCGCTATGGTCGCCTTGCTGGGAGGCGTACATCTCTACGTGGAATGGCTCTAAAAGTCTCCTTTTTTTCTGGTGGTCTTGAAGAACAAGCACGGACAGTTGGTCACATGGCAGAAGTCGCTTTTACATCCATTGCAGTTCTCGTGCCTGAAGTGCAGCGACTCTCCATGAGCGCATTTACAGAGATCATCGGGAATGAAGATGGAGTGGCGAGACGAGATGTTCCAGTTCTTTACTCATCGTGCGTTCATTTCCTTTAACAAATCCTCGATTATCGGTCGAGGATTTTTCACCAATTGAGAACGTTCATATGTACGTCCAGCGTAAAAACCTCTGACATATTCGACAGTCCATTCATCGCTGAACAAACCTTCAGGGTCGTCGTCTCTCATTCCGCTCACTCCTCCGCTTCAAATCTCATTGTCATGATGTTGTCTGCGCGCCGTAACGCGATGAGTTTGTATCGGTTGTCTTCGTGCGTGATAAAAACTTCCTTCTGTTGAACCATCATCTTGTCGTTGAGTAATCCGTCAGGTATGTGAAGTTCCATCATTCGCCGCCAGTAAAAATTGACTTCATAGCATTGAAGACGCTCGATATCAGAGCTAAGTAATCGTTCGCTATTTCCTCTTTTGCCTTATGATCTTTTGCCAAAACCCAACGCAAAAGAAAAACAGCTGTAAACGGATTACCCGTCGTTTTCAACATTTCATCTCGGACGAATTGCAATTCGTCCTTCGTAAAAGATTGTCGCCTGTAATCACTCACCAGCCTGCTCCCATCCTGAATAGACGCCATGCAAAACCAAGCGGCCAGGCAAGGGGAATCGCGAACATTGCAAGGATCACAACATTTGCTATTGCATTCGGTTGACGGTTCTTGTCTGTTTTGAGTTCAGTAAGAGTTGTCACGAAATATATTCCCAGTTTGGTTTGATCCCAAGGTCAACTTTTTCACTGATAGAACGAGCTAAATACAGTCGTTGTTGCTCAGACATCCTCAACAACAAAACAAGTAAATGACGTTCTTCAGTAGTCGCTTGCTTTTCTTCCACCTCAGATTGATATCGTTCAACCCAATAATCATCAGCGTTTCCGTCATCAAGAATTACGTGAAAGAAACCCCATTCAGGATTGCGGCGATAGTAAACCTCGAATTGATTCGCTACATCAGAGATTTGTAAATAGCGGCCCAATACAGCCGATGTCATTTCCTCTAATGGGTATTCATTCCCATCGGGGTCCGTGTAAATAGAATTTTGACATGAGCCCTTGAATGGCCCATCAGCCAATCGTTGTTCCGCACCTTCGGCAATCAATCCGACAATCTCGTCGGCGTAATCTTCGTAATCCGCCCCGCCATCTATGGCACCCCAATAAGTCGATTGCAAAAAGTCAATCAGCTTTTGTCGTATATCAGTCATTCGACGCCCTGCCCTAACCATTCAAGCGCTGACACATGTTGAGCCAAGGCCTTGCGAGCAGTACGAATTACCTTCTGCAATTCCTCACGCATTTGATCCCGTTCCTTGCGGGCTTGCTCGGCTTCCAATCGAGCGGCATGAGATTCGTCATGAATGCTTTGTCCCGCCGTAGGTGACGGAGATGCCAAAGATACGGCTAATTCAGCAATGCCTTGCAACATCTCACCTAGCGTAAATTTCCCATCGGGATAGATGTAATGCAGTTTGTCAGCATGAACACCGATGATCGGCTCCGTCGTTTCGCACTCACACGAAAGACCGCACCGACCACATTCGGGTCCAAAATCAACTTTGGTAATCGTGGTCCAATCGATATCTAGCTTTGCCGCCAACCATCGATACATCGCTTCTTGATAGAAGACTTCTTTGATTGCATCATTCATGGCTTGACCTTCACCGGATTCATCCTCATCCACTCATTTACTTCAAGAGTATGTGGACAGAAATACATGAACCAATTGATCCATCCTTCGTAATTTTCCATCCGGCGATAACGCTCTAGATGCTCTTGCACTGTCGCGATGTCAGTTGCATTTTCCATCTCGACATCTAGATCCAATTGGTTCATCCAGATTGCCTCACCGAGGAATTCGATTACGTCACTCATTTCTCTCTCGCCTTTCGTTGTTGTCCGGGGCGCCCCAGGGATCTCATCACTACGGAAATCTCCCATGATTGCCCACAGTCTGTGCACTGCCCTATTGCTTTACGTTCTCTCGTTCCCCATTTGGCGTCGTTGACGTGTTCAAGTTTTGACTCGCATATGTCGCAACGGAGTTGGAAGGAGTAGTGGTCGATGCCATTGCTCACTGATAGATACGTGTTGATTGTTTTGGTTGTGGATTAGCTCCACTGCGTCCCGGCCTAACTTGCCAACGTGGTTCAGGGCATCGTCTTACCGCTGTGTTGATTTTGTTCTGGTCCTTAAGGAGTGCGTTGCATCGTAGACAACACCACTTTCCGTTTTCGTCAGGTGTTGTCGGCATGACATGCATGGGAGGAAATGGCCATTTTGAATGATCATCCATAGTCACTCACCAATGCTTTTGCGCGAAGCCGTAAGCAGCCGGACGTGTGTTTCTCGTCGCCTCCGTAGAGCCTTTGAGCTTTACAGTGATAACAACACAGTGAACTTTCGCCTGGAATCCACGGATCGCTCTTGGCTAGCTCCTTGACGATGGCTTCCATCTCATTGTATTTCTGAGCAAGCGCTACTAAACCATCGAACGCGCTCACTCTTTCACCCTCTTTTTCGTATCGGGGTAAAGGTGTCGCAATGTGCCCGCCTCTACTTTGCTTGCCTCAATAAACGCATCAACATCAGGGTTTCGCAAGCGAATAACGCGGCCCATATGAAACGCCTGGATCTTTCCCTCATCTATAGCCTTGTAAAGACTGCGTAGAGTAATGCCGAGTTTGGTTGCGGCAGCTTTAGTGCTTAGCCATGTGATTTGATCAGTCACGTTTTTCTTGACCGACTTCGATGAGCTTCTTCAATAGTCCACATGGGTCCATTGCTAACCAAAAGGTCTTGCGAGCAGCAACAGCAGCATCAGCAGCAGCAGCAGCAGCATCAGCATCAGCAGCAGCAACAGCATCAGCAGCAGCAACAGCAGCAGCAGCAGCAGCAGCAGCATCAGCAGCATCAGCAGCAGCAGCAGCAGCATCAGCATCAGCAGCATCAGCATCAGCATCAGCAGCAGCAGCAGCAGCATCAGCAGCAGCAACAGCAACAGCAGCAACAGCAGCAGCATCAGCAGTCCAGTTTTTGTCCCGGATTACTCGTGCAACATCACGAGCTTTTATGGCCGAGTCGTAGTCCCGTTTCTCCGTCATCTCGCGCCACTCATCACCCATACCGATTCGATCGGCATACGACTGGAAGTACGGAATGACTGTTTCCCAAAGCCAAGCAACAACTATCTTGCGTCGCTCCTGCTCATACTGGCGACCCGTTCCTGCTGCCAGTGGGAGTAAGAACTTCCACTCTTGGGAGTTGCGGATGTCGCTCGGCATAGCGTCTTGAATGCGGATCATCCATCGACCGATGACGTACGACATGCAGTTGGGAATCTTGTCAGTAAGCGTTCCGGTCAAGGCTAAATTGATTGCAGCCACACTGCACGCAGCTTCTTCGCTACCAAGACCTGCCGGCAGATCATGAGTGGCTAAATACTCTTCAAGCTTCTTACGCGCTTCTTCTGGAAATTCCATTACTTATCGCCTTCTTTCCATGCCGATGTGCCGAGATCATCCCATTTTGCATACTTACCTCGAACTCGAACTTCAGCAGGTCCTTCATTAGCGTCAGTTAGATCCAATTCAAAACCAGCGTCTTCGATTGTTTGAATAGCTTTGCGCAACAATTCAGCCGCTTCACTTTCTTCCATGGTTCCCTTTCAAGTGGTTTGCCCACATCATAGCATTACATCTCACTACAAGCTGTTACCGATGAGCCCACGCCCGTAAGCGTTCCATGCGTGTTGGCTTGATCGAAGTGAAACCTTTGTCGAGCCGTCTGTTGATCTGTTTTGGTTCCTTGCCAACGATTGCCAGCATGAGTAGACCCATAATCAGAATCGCTCCCATAAACTGAAATATCCACATAAACAGGTGAGCAATCATGAGGCGATCACACCGTTAGGACTGACACAAATATTCGGTGTTCGTCTCAGATCAATCATTGGATAGCTCGGAGCCAACACTTGACGAGCCCGTTGCATCACTGCATTACGGATGAATCTCGACATTGATTCGCCAATGTCCTGTGATGCCCAATCGATTTCAGCGGCCTCGCCTTGGGTGACTCTGAAACTCAACATTTTGGAATGTCTCATCTAGACCATCGCTTTCACTCGCAGTCGTTTCAGTGCTTGACGTTCTCGATAGGTAAGCCCGCCTGCTATTACGCGATCATTGACCCACATGTAGTGCTCCAGGCAGTCAGATTTGACAGGACAGCCTTCACAGACGTCTTTGGCTCGCGCCTCTAGTCCTTTGCCGCTGTGATCCGGCATGAAGACTGACGCTTCCATACCCTTGCATGCGGCTTTGTCGCGCCATTTATTCATCTTGTGTGATTCTAACGTATTGCTTCAAGAGCTAGAAGGATGCAGACGATAGCCAGACAGGTAAGCGCTGTAATCACTCGTCGTCGTCAACTACGCAAACTCGCCCACAACAACAACCATCAAAATCAACGCACTCCGACGTCCAGCACATCTGCATGGCACACCCAGGACAATCATTGATCTCCGCTTTGATGGCTTCAATGCTCATTACACAAGCTCGTAAGTTGCCTGGAAGATTTTACGATAAGTCCGAGGATGAAAAAGAATGGCGGAACGATTTCATCGAATACCGAATACCGCCCAGGGCCATGAATACATCTGTCAAAGTCGGTACGCGATAGACATGCCATACAAACGCACCCTGCATGATTGAACCCAGATGCATAAGACCGACAGGGATCTCATGGCCGGTGCCAGCAATGATGATTTGTATGTCTGCTTTCTCGGCGCCGGGATCGACTTCGTACCAAAGCGTAAGTGTCCCTCCCTGGTCGGCAAGCAGACGAAACTCAGCACCTTTGGGCAATGAGATCGTCTGTACGTCAACCAACTCAAGTGGGTACTTCCAGATTGTATGAGTCTTTGGTGGTGCTTCAGTCACTAAACGCTCTCTCCATCGTAAGTCACCCATGATGGACGCCAGCCGAGCGCTTGTTCGATGAGCGATTCAGTGCCGTCGACCGCTATCTCAAACTGTCGTTTGTCGATGCCTCTAAAGGTCCTGTATTCGTCGACATTCAGCACAACCTTGCTTAGACTGACACCGGCCTTCTCGTAGAACTTCCGCCCGAGTTCTCCATCTGCATGCTCTTTGGTCAAAGAGCGGCACCGCTGTGCTGTAGGCACGACAAGAACGCGTGACCATCCTGGCCAGCCGTCGATCTTCTCGCCCTCTATAAGCCATTCAATGGAGCGATACGTCTTGCCTCCACCGCGAGCTGAAACAAGTACTTGAGTGTTGGTCATTTTCCTCTCAAATCTTCCCATTCAAAAACAAGTCCGCCTTCAGGCATACCAATTATCTCTGCAACTGCAACGCCTTCAGGATTGAGGACAACAGAATCAGGTGGAGCGTTTACGTGATAAAATGATTGATAAGTAACAATCGTCAGGCCGATTGCTTCGGCTGCCCTACGAGCATCTTCGATGCTCTCAAATGGTTTGTGCATCTCACGCTGCCCTGTAACCGCTAATCATGACGTGGCCAACACCGGCCATCTGGTCCGCTTCTGCCCCTTCAATCCCAAACATTTTCGGGATGAGGATTGACCACAGACCAAGTATCTTGCCAACAGCCATGACCATCAAAGCAAATCCCTGGTCCCCGAGTACGCCGCCAAGTTCAATGTATGAGGGACCTTCGGCTAAACGATCCGGCCGCGGGTATGAGTCACACCAGTCAATAAATAACGCTCGACCCTGGTCCGCAAGTTGTTTGTTAACAGCGATCTCGATGAAATGTAGGTCCACAAATTGGAGATCAGCAGCTGCTTCAATCTCATCTCGTGATGGCATCGCGAAAATCTCGGTGACTTGAACATTGCCCGTTTTTCGGGTCGTCACCTTGTCACTCTTACGCACTTGAGACGCGCACGCATTCACGTACTTGTACAACTCGTCATTATTCGACATATCTTCTCCTCTTTCGCTTCCCTTCCCTTACCTTACTATCACTTCACTACATTTCAAGTCATCCGACTAGGTATTGTCAGAAAGCCGTAGGCGCTCTGTGTAACGAGCTTGGATGATTGGCTTTGCATCCTCTGTCTCATTCTGAAAATATCCGCATCCATGATCAGCCCGAAGATCACGTAATCGGTCGAGATCAATAACTCGATTCGTCTTACCTTCGCCAAGCGCCAGGTCCGCCAGGCCTAATACCAATACGAGACGATCTTCGGCGTACTCAGCCCGACACTCTCCCTTGAACCGGATTATCCCGACGATAGGCTGCACGAGGTGATGAAGGTCGCCATAAAACTCAGCTTCGTCGTATTCAAGCTTTTCGCGAGATGTCTGTTCGTCAGTCATAAATCATCTCCTCCGATGTAGGCCGACCATGGCTTTGTCTGGCTTACCGGTTGTCATGGCGCGGCGGTCGTACTTCTTTGTTCTCTCCAATGAGATGAAACGCTCCAGAATCTCGATAGTCGCCAGGTCATATTCGGCGTGTAAATCGGAGACGACCTCTTCTATGGTTCCTTCACGCATACGGTCTTTAGTCATGCCGTAACGGCCGCAATTGATCGGCAAATCGCTCAACAATCTCAGCCAGCGTTATTTCACCATTGGCTATGGCTTCCTCAATGGAATCAAGGGGTAAGTCTTCGTCTTCCTTGCGATCGTAATAAATAAATTTGGAAACAAGGTCATCAACTGTGTTCAAGATCGTTTCGCGTCGGGTCATAGCTTTACAATCTTCAGCCAACACAACGCAGCTGCAATGGCATCGTGAACCGGGTGGTGTTGCACCAAGTCGTCACGTCCTGCCATCTCACGTCGATTTACATCTACGTCAATGGCATTAAGCAATAACGCTGTACCAAGTTCGTGCATTGGATATGGGCCTTCCCATGTGCGGTTGTCGGGATCAAGCGCTACGCACGCACGGAATAGTCCAGCCTCAACCGGAGTACCAAAGTCAGCTACACAAATAGAATCTTCTCTGTATTGCATCCAGAACGCCCAGAAGCCGTTAAGCATGTCTTCTCGTGTCTCGAAATTGGGAGGGAAATCTACGAGTGAGACGATGTTCTCTCTGACCCATTGATCTTGCACGCACGCCGTGTCGATCAAGCCATACCAAAGTTGCATTGTCTGGGTTTCGGGGTCGATCACCGCAGCGCCAACTGACCAAATATCGCCATAGAGACCGTCCGTCTCGCAATCCACACTGAAAATCTTCACAACCTCACCCCGTAACTGTCGAGACATACCTGTATGAGCTGTTGTTCCGTGAGTTCAGCAAGAGAACCAACTGCGCCCTCTGCTATTTCGTCCAGCTCTACACCTTCATCACGGAGACAGTCAACTTCGCCCTCCATAATCCAATAGTCACGCGTTACAAACGTGCAGTTCTCTTTGAGGAAATCATATGCTTGTGAGGTTGGAACGTCGTTGACTCGAATCAATGTCGTCCAGAATTCCATTACGTGTAACTCGGATGTTTGTAGCCTTCTGCAACTGCCATAACCGCTTCGAAATCACCGGATTGGATGTATTGCCAAGGTGTCGCGTTATGCAGCTTTGGGATTGAGAGATTTAACCATCGTACAAATGCTTCGGGCTTGATCAGGCTTCCCAGTGCATTGCCTAGTTGCATCATCTGGACAGCTTCGTCTTGTGTCATATCTATGCAGGCGCTTTCATAGCTTGTTCAGGAGTAACAGAGATTAGGTAAACCTGAGCAATACGGCCATCTTGTCTGGACTCATAAGCGTCAAGTGTCCGGGCAACCGTGTTCGGCGTATCTCGGAGCGAGAAGAACTCATCCATATCTTCGAAATCAAACCATCGACCATCAAGACCCGGCGGTCGCCATTCTTCTGGATAATCATCCGCAAACCGAACAACTGCATAACGGACTGGTGCAAAACGCTTACCGATTGTACTCTCAAGCTCGACAACCCGTTGGTGAAACTTAACGCGGTCCGCTTCTGTCGCCTCTAGCTGGTGTCTGAGTTGATGGTTTTCATTTATAAGTTCCATCATTCGTGTTTCGCTCATTCACTCTCCCTTTCGTCGCTTCATTATACCCTGCTATTTCTCACTATCTTGCGATACTCAGAAACGAAAAAACCTCCGGGAATCACGACCGGAGGTTGATATTCGTAGCGCTAGTTCGGCTAATGTTCAGACATCACATAAGAACGGACCTCAGCTTAGACGAATCATTCACCACTTGCACAACAAATCGAGCACCGCAACCAGTGGGACCAAGACCGGTAAGTAGTAGCCGGACTCTACGAAGTAGACGATGTACTGGATTGACACCCAGCGAAGCCGCCCGCCGATGGATGCGAACTCGTTACAGGTCACTTGATAAGACGCGCCGCTAGTTCGACGCGTCTAGCTCTGGGGACTCGGTGGGTAGGTGCATCCAAAATCCAATAAACACGCCGTAGGCTTCCCTAGTTTCTAGAAGAGCGTGAGTAGCGCGACACTTGAACATGCCATGTGACTATGACCCGCGAGTTCTCAAAGACACACCGATAGGTATGTTGCACTGTCCTCAATGTGGAGAGATGGTTTTCGCTGGCATCCCACATCCCGATTACGAGTCAGTTGACTACTCCGATATCCCACCTGCTGGCGAATACATAGCGCCTAGTCCCAACGAACCGTTTAAGATGTAAGTACCAACGTCGTCTAAGCCTGCTTGATCACCAGGAAAATAGGACAGCTAGATACGACAAATGCCGGTATCGAATCCGGTCGTTGGTGAACAAGCGCTGTAGCTCAAAAGCAGAGCAACGGTATCCGGCCGGTAAATCGGAGGTTGAAGGTATCGAATCCTTCCAGCGCTTACCATCTTCACAGGCTTTGTTAAACGCTCACTAGCAAATGCAAGTCACTCATTGCTTACGTTCTTCGTCTTCCTTCGTAAATAGATGTCCACGATCTTTGATTGCATATTCGCGCTCATCGTCTTCGCCAGTGAAAAAGAACCGTGGATTCACTTCGAACACACCACGCTCTACGAGACGAATAATCCCCCGACCAATCAACTTCTTAACCGTTCGACTGATTTGAGAATCAGGAACATGCATGGCGGTAGCAATCGCCGATTGTGACATGCGTACTTGGTTTTCCCAATCGGTACGCACGAAAAGGAAGATGGCAAGACGCGCCTCAAAGTGGCTCAATGCCTGATTCGTGAGTACATCCTCTGCACATTCCATTTTGTACATCAGTCCAAATCTACCTTCACGGTCTCTCTTCTTTCGCGCTTTACGTTTCCCGCGACCGTCTATCAGCAGGAGCCGTTCACCTGTATCATGGTCAAACGCACGAACCAAGTTATTATCACCTTAATAATTTCCGTTATCAAGACGATACATTAGCTTATCGTGATGATACAGTGGCGCATCTCTCACCAGGAGTTTTGCGTCGCTGTATCTCTTCTATCTAGGGAACCGTAAGTAACTCACCGACCTTCCTAGAAGCCGACTACGTCGGTTACGCAATCGCCGCAAGCGACTCAGCGTTCCGTTTCATTGCTTCATGTCAGTTGTAGAAACGGGTCACTCACGTCTTCCATCACCCTCACGACGTACTTCGATAACCAATACCAAAACAAAGGGAGGAAAACAATGATGAATACAAGTCCCGCGATTGTCTTCTTCACACGTCTATCCATTCTCTAAAGCCTCCATTTATATAGGGGTAAGCAGGTACGCAGAAGGCTTTCTATCGCCTACGTCAGGCCGCTAGATAGCAGAGGACGAAAGACTCAGAACACTACGGCTTTCCACAGTGACTCCATATCCTCGCCGGTCACAAAGTGCGACTTACGCTCTTGCCCACTCAGCCACTTAAGCGTGACCTCAAAGGTGCTGTAGAAACCGCCCTCAGTGTCGCCGTCCCAGTCCGACCCATACGTCTCTGCTGAAACGAACTCAGTCGCGTCGGGGTCTTGGTTGTCTTTGATCCACTTCAGGAACCGTTCGTTTACTTGGATCACTTAAAACTCCCTTTCACTTGTGTACTTCCGCGTGACGATGAGGGATGACCACGTACCCCTTCTTTGCTTCCTAGTTCTTTAACCAAGCCAACGGATAGCGGATGACTGCCGCGTGGAATCGCTTTACAACCACGAATCGGGCAGGCGCGTCCACCGCGACGCTTCTCGTCATTAAACACCGTGACGGGTGCGTAATTAGAGCGAGGGTCGTTACTGAAACGCGCTTCCCAAGATCCGTCGTATTGATCCGATTTACCCATGTAACACTGGCGGATTTCGTCAAACTCGATACGTGGAATTACGTCGTCGCCATATTCGAGAATGAATTCAACAAGAGCGCTAGCGAAATCGTCAGGGTCGTGATGACCCTCGGCATACCAAGATGCAAGCCGACCGCGGTCTTCTAGTTCTTCGAACTGCTGGATCTCAATAGGCATCTTCACATCTGCTTCGTAGTCTCCGCTCACTCTGACGCCTTTCGCAATAGTGCAATAGATTTGGTGGGGTACGGACCTTGTTCTGTCATGCACCTAACGCAACGCAGCCAGAACGTTTGTTGAAATAGATCACGTAATCGATGTTTGTAAACAATGATCGAGTTGTGTCTCTCGCATACAAATGGCGGGGTTTGAACAGCAGAATCCATGTAGAACAATCCAGTGCACATAGAGCAACGCATCACGTCTTTTCGTATATATTTGCCATTTTTGTAAACAACACGAGTGGATGTCTTGATCCATTTGTCACTGTGTTCACATGGCTCAGGAAGGACAATGGGAGCGATGTAGTCAGTCACTCTGACTCCTTAGGACCAAGAACCTCGTCGAGCAAAATATCAAGATCTTGATAAAACGATTCAATTGTGATTTTCCGCTGAAATTCGCGAGCTGAGTGACTGATCTCTGTTCCGTTAACTCGTGCAAGTTTTCGCAATGACTTAATTGCCGCGATTGCCAATACACCGTACTCAGGTTTGCCGCCGCCATCTGTATGGTCAGCTTGTTCAAGTGCTTTCGCCACTGCTTCGTGTGGTGTCATAGCTCTTTTCCACTCCTCCGGTACTCCTGACTTTTCTTAACCACGTCAGCGAGCTCTTCAAGCAATTCGGTTGGTACTTCTGGCTTGAATTCATCCCTGATGTATTTTGAGTGCAAAGTCTTGAGAATGTCTGTGGCTGCTTCACGTCGCTCTAGCTCGGTGTGACCATCAATCGTGCGGAACTCGCGAGCACTACCGACATTAACTTTTTCGATTTGTGAGCCGATCCCATATTGAGCTGTCTCCCAATCACGATCGTCGATTTGGATGGTCACATACACCCGTCCAATCTTTGTGATTACGCCATCCAGCGTCGTTTTTGGATTATGCAAATAGCGAGGATAAAAAACCTTGACGGGTTGGCCAACGTAAAAAGAAGCGCGGTCCGAAGTCATCACTTCGTCTGCTTCTTGTCTGTAGGTTCTCCGCCAAACTTGTTTTCGAGAGCTTGAGCGATGAATGAAGGAACAGAAAGGGGTGTCTTGCGGTTCTTTGCCTCTCGCTCGATATTGGCGTTCGCAGTGGCAGACAAGGAAATGGATATGAGTCGTTTCACATCATCTGGATTGTCACGATTTTGAATCTCTCGACTTACGACATTGCGTATCCAAGCGCTAACCGTACGATCGCACTTTTCGGCCACTAGCGATAACTCTTCAGCCATTGACTGCGAGAAACGGGTATTGATAATTACGTCTTTACCCTCTTTTACCATTCCGCATACTTTAGCATACATTGTAGTCAGATGTAAGACAACCTGGCTCTATCTCACCAGTGTCTTTGCATTGAAATCAGGGTTTGCGACCAATAGAAACTTGGTCTGTCCAAATGAGATCCGGTCTCATCTCTTGAGACGTTTCTTCGATTCCAGCACCTCTGTATTGACTGCCAACATGCGACCAAACAGCTCCACAACCAGGTCTTTGTGCATATCCCATGGGCTGGACGTGGGCTTTCTCACGTGGGTCAGCATCCCCGCCGCATGCGCCGCATTTCGAATCGGAGCGATTAATAAAGAGGATTACGTCACTCACTATCCCCTTCCTGCTCTTTCCACCATCCAGCTAACGGTATCTACCAGGGATTTTAGTTCAGGTGTGACCCGAACCATGATTTGCTTGTCATGCACGTTGAAGCCAGGAAACGCACTCATTGGCATGTCCACGCAGTTCACCGCAAGACTTACCGTGACGATTCAGTTTTGGGCACTGCAAGTGTTCAAGCTCGGCTATTCGAATCATGGCCTCATTGTAAAGCTTCTGAAGAATCTCGGCGCTAACCTGTTGATCTTCTAGCTGGTCTATATGGGCGTCACGGACGTCATACTGCATTATCTTCCTTCACTGATGAGGTCACATCTATAGCTTGACCTGCAACTAAAGCCAATTGCTTGGCGACGATCTCGGGTTCTCTGGCCTTCTGCTCAGGGGTTAGGTCTAACGCGTCGAGAACTGCTCTAACGCCCATAGCGAATAGCTCTACCTGCTGTTCTTGTAATTGAACCTGGCGTTCTGCCATTTTGTCGGAGTGATCTAATCCTCCGTATTTCGCGCGACGTTCCAGGAGCTTGATGACGTTTTGCTGGCCGGAAATCATGGCCTGACTAGGGAGTACCCAGCAGACTTGTCCACTTTCATTGTGGCGATGTTCTTCCCCATCGTTGGGATCGCACATGAGGGGTTGCTTATCTTTGCCCTTGCCGATGTACTGAAGAGCCTTGTCAATGTCGTTAGTGGCGAAAGGCCAAACAGCTTCGATCATTGCTTCGGTACGAGAGAAGTCTAAGGCTTGGTATTCCTCAACATGCTTGGAGATCGTGCGCTTTAAAGGGTTATTGACCAGCTGAAACGCTCTTACTCGGCTGTTTACTCCGAGGCGTTCGGCGATCTCATCATAGGTAAGATCGCTCTCATTGAGTTTAAGCGCGAGGGCCTCGGCTTCAAGGACTCTCGTCTGAATTGATGTTGTTCTGGCACCCATATTGTTAAGCCTCAGTGACGTTAAACAGTGATACCACTCTCAGTGTTCAATGTATCACTATTCGGTAAGTGTCGGTAGTGCCAAGAAACATTGCCAGCAATCTGAGCTTACTTGGCCTGCGTTTATATGTTTGTAGCACAGCCAACTGGGAGCGATCTTTACCTTTGGTTTACCCATGAGCAGTGATGGGAAGGCGAATGTGAATGTGAAATCGATCGCTGTGTTAGTTCCCTGGATCAGCCCCGAACATACGTGGGTCACTCGGCGGTCTATTCTTCCGCATCCAAGACATAAATCGCTCATCGGGTTACCTGGAACATCACAGCCATCAATGCAAGAAAGAACGCATGTAGGGCCTGGTCAGCCGACAAAACACCTAGCTGCATCTCTGCAAAATTTTTACTGCCAGTGTTCCTGAGTAACCATCTGACTGGCCATCGGCGGTCTATGAATCCATGGCTGCTGGCAGATAGTGCAAATCCCAATAGCGTCCACCAGTCATGCCAGAAAGGCAATACGAACACTGCCATGACCAGGTGATAGGTCAGGACGTGTTTGGCCATCGCCTTCCACGAGTTCATCTTTGCTAAGGCTTGAGCGTCAGTCTGTATAACCCAATCGCCCAACATGTGAGCCGCGAACAGCAGCGGGAAGATATCCGTCATCGGAGTTCTCTATCAGTTCCGCGTAAATTTGTCCTAGCGGAAGAAGTACGTTTGGCTTCCGCTAATTGTGCAGCTAGGTCCATGTTCATTGCTTCCAAGTCTTTGATTTCTTCTAGAGCATTGAGGAGGTTGTTGGCTAACTGCCGAGAAATGCAATCAATGCAATAACCGGAATGCTCTGGGTGACCGGTCTGGCGTTCTAAAGACTCTTGAGCGTGTATGCGTGCTTGTTCGGTATCCATTATTTCGGCTTCTTAGCGTTGGCGCGTTGTTGTCGCGCTAGTCGTTTCTTCTTGCCTTGATTAGTCGCCAGCTGTTGTGCGCGGATAGGTCCATATGTCATTCCTGAGTACGGCATTAACCAAGCACCGATGGGAGGGAATGCGAGACGTTCGTGATCCGACTCTCCAAGGCTTGGTGCCATTTGGTGTGAGTCAACTGGTCACCTATCAGGCATCCACACTCATCGCAGGTCGTGAACTTTGTTCGCTGGTCGGTGAAATACCCCGGCATTATTCCTCCATACTACTAGGTTTCCCCTGGTCATGGGCTTTTACGAGGGGGAGAATTTCGCTTAAAGTCTCAGGCATAAATAACCTCGATAGGCAAGCCAAGGCTGCGTCGCCATCCTTCATCGGTTGCTGTCGAATCACATTGTCCCACGCCCTTGATGACAGACATATGCAGCGCTAATAGGGCTTCAAGATTTTCTTCGTCAACAGTAATTTTGCCCTGTCTCTTTAGCTCTTCGTTGTGAGCTGCAATGGCGATCTTCGCGATAACTACCGCGTACTCATCATCAGAAAGAATGCGATTGGCGGCAATCAAACCTTCGACGCGTAATCTGCGTGCGACTACCACGGTCGTGTCGGGTATCTCACTCATTTGACATTCACCACTGGGGTTGCGCCGTTGCCGAGACATGACCAGGAGGCAGGGAGACTCTTGCCATCTTTGGTGAGACGTTCTGTCAGGTCCAAACAGTTTTGGGTTATCACACCAGGGTTTGTAGAGGCTTGTGAGGCGTTCAGGGCATCGTTGGCGGCACGACGAGCGTTAGCAGTCTGCTCTTGTTGGGTCGCTATACGCGTATCCGCTACAGCGCTTGCATAGCCATTAATCTTGTCCTGTGTGGCCGCATCATATTGCACGAGATTTATCGTGAATTGCGTTATCGAGATGCCATTACCGAGAGCTGCTTCAAGGGTCGTACGACCTTGATCTTCCAGGGTCTTGGTTGGGACTTCGAGGTTGCCGTTAGCTGCCAAGACGGCAATGGGGGTGTAGGTTTCGAACGGCGAAAGAAGCGAGTGTTGGATCTGGGGACGGACAAGGTTTGGCTCGATATGCGCAAAGCTCCTGTAGCTCGCATAGATAGCGTCGATGCCTTTTGAGTCGTTCACGTTGACATGCCATTGCACTGTTGCATTCACACATGCAGTCGTTTGGTTCGCTAGTCGGACAGTGACACAAGGACCATCGTCAACGTCGGCTTTACCATCGCCCTGCAAACGCGTTGTTTCGATCGTGCTTGGGAAGCTGATTACTTTCACCCACGGCTTTACGAGATGCGGACCGGATTGCAATGTCCCCTTGACTTTGCCAAGACTCACCTCGATACCCACAGCACGCGGAGGCACCGAACGGTAGGTTGATCCAAAGAACATGAGCGTCGCTATGAACAGAAATCCCACGCCAAAGGTCCAAATGGGGAACGATTCACCTTCAATCTTGATATGACGTGTGAAGATCGCTGCGATACCGATAGCTCCGAAAATCAGAGCCGTTACAAACCAGAACATTTTACCTCTTTCACTTGGGATTGATCCTCTAAAAAACGGATAGCTTACATTAAGTCTTACATTTACGATGGACGTTTAGCCTTCAATTTCTCTATCCATTTCTCGCCCATCAGCTTTTCCAGGTTCTTGTCATCGAGTTTGTAGCCCGCCCATACAGACGTTCCAATATCCACACCTGCTGGACGAGTGTCATTCTTGTCGTAAGTCTTTGTGGACGCGTGGAAGTCACCATTTGGTTTTGTGCCTCTCAAGGCAACAGTCATGCAGTGAGCGTCTCCGGACATTAAACCGTGAGCAACTATGCAGACCCGGTTCTCGTTTTCCATGAGTGATTCGCGGATCTCCGCGTACTCTTGTTTTTCTGGCCGCGTACGTTTTTTGGCATCATCGCCATTGATGGGTTCGACGGTCATAGCTCTTTGCTTTCAGGCATCATCAGTTCGGCCGCTTTTTCGTAAACGTTGAAGAGCACATGACCGACTTCTAAAGGGATTGTCGTCCAGTTACCGTCCATCCACTCCCATCGGTTAGGGATGTAGACGGCAACTCGACCCTCAATTATGGCCACGTCACCTTGACGGTAACGGTCGTTCTCGGTTGCTTCGCTCACTCTTGCCCCTCAGTAGGAGGGGAGGATACCAACCGACGAGCAGCCTCATACGCCGCGCCCTGGATTACATCTACGTAGGTACGTCCGTCACTCCAACGCGAACCAGCTTGGTCGTCATCCCAATCTTCAGTGGAGTGATATCCCTTCCCTGCATGAGCCACTGCCGACAAAATCGCGTCAATCTCTGGTACACCCGTCTCGTCGAAACCGAAATAGTAAGCCTCCATGCGCCGGTCTGGTGCATAAAGACACTCACGTTCCTCAGCTCTCAATCCAAGTTCTTCGCGTTGAGTCATTGGTTGTCTCCAAAAAGGATCGTTCGCAAGCGATGGGCCGTCTCGGAGCTCGTCATAATTTCGTCGTTCTTCCATGCATAGAGGAGCTCGGTAATTTCTGAGGCTTTGGAGTTGAAGTCCTCAATTTGGATCGAGTATGCAGATATGGGATTAAGCGGTTTGTCATAGACGTGACTCTTTACAAGTTTCGCGTAGAGGTGGTCCGTCATGCTTCATCACCAAAGAGTTCAGCTTCGATTGCCGTTACCGCCTGGGATGGGTTAACCGTCATACTATTGCCACAGCTCTCGATCAGCCATTCAATCCCTCTTGCGCTTGGAGTCGAAGTGCTCACGAATTTTTGTGTAAATGGCACTGGCAATTTCCCAGGCGTACCCCGCCATCGGGGTGCCACCCTTCCACGACGACGTTGATCTTCTCGATCAGCGGTTCCTCGC
>Ga0137403_10001293_pt1 | contig 31592 bp, 19 predicted proteins | sample CZOMad2_1_16fung_FD_122057 | JGI IMG/M metagenome (GOLD analysis project Ga0137403, IMG submission 122057) | Vadose zone soil fungal communities from Angelo Coast Range Reserve, California, USA - CZOMad2_1_16fungal (Hybrid Assembly) | ecosystem: Environmental > Terrestrial > Soil > Vadose zone... | reverse complement strand
TATGTTTGGTAATGGCCGTCATTTTTGATAAGCACTCGCTAGCGCTCCGCCGATTTTCCCGCGTGGCCGCTGACCCTGAACTACAGCAAATCCCCTGCCACCTTACAGTGGCGGGCAACACGTTAGTGCACTATCCGCCGCTGTGGCACTGGTAGCAGTTCACGCTGTTGTACACGTACCCGTTCACGCCGGGATGGTGGAAGTTGGCCGAATTATTGCCGCCGTGACACTGGGTGCACTGGAAGATCGAGTAGTCGTTTGAGTTCGTATGGCAGGTCGCGCAAACGCCGTTGGCGTTGCCATGATTGATGGAGAAGCGCGTGTACTGCGTGTGGTTAAACGTCGCCGGCGTCCAGCCCGCAGTCGTGTGACAGGTCGAACACTGAGCCGACGGGAAGAACGTGGGCTGCGCCGCATGCCCCGGATTCGTGGTGGTGTTATAGGTGGCCTGATGGCAACCGATACAAGTGAGCGGTAACGTCGTGTAATTCCCGTTCACGTGGCAGAGAGCGCACGCAACGCTGGTGTGCAGTCCGGTCAGCGGGAACGGCGTGTTGTTGTGGTTAAACGTGGCGTTTGTCCAAAGCACGGTGTTGTGACACAACTCGCAGGTGGTCGGAAAACCCGTATGTGGCACGGGCGTGGTCGCGCCATTGAAATCCGTCTGGTGGCACGAGATGCAAGTCGTGACAGTGATGTTGTAGTTGTTGTTCTTGTGGCAGTCCGCGCACGCCCGCGGCGGTACCGTGTGAGCACCCACCAGCGGGAAGCCCGTCGTCGAGTGATCGAACTTCCCATCCGTCCACAGCACCGTGTCGTGGCAGCCCTCGCAGGTAGTCGGGAAGGCGGTGTGATCGACGGGCGTCTTGGCGTTGTTGTAGTCCGTTTGGTGACAAGAAACGCACGTCGTTACGGTGATGTTGTAGTTGTTGTTCTTGTGGCAGTCCGCGCAGACCCGCGGAGGATCCATGTGTGCGCCCGTCAGCGGGAAGCCCGTCGTCGAGTGGTCGAACTTGGCATCCGTCCACAGCACGGTGTCGTGGCATTGTTCGCACGTCGTCGGGAAGCCCGTATGCGGCACCGGTGTCGTTGCGCCGTTGAAGTCCGCCTGGTGGCACGATATGCACGTTGTTACCGTGATGTTGTAGTTGTTGTTCTTGTGGCAGTCCGCACAGACCCGCGGCGGATCCATGTGCGCGCCCACAAGCGGGAATCCTGTGGTCGAGTGGTCGAACTTGGCATCTGTCCATAGCACGGTGTCGTGGCATTGCTCGCAGGTCGTCGGGAAACCCGTATGCGGAACAGGACTTACAGCGCCGTTGAAATCCTTCTGGTGGCAAGAGATACAGGTCGTGCTCGTGATGTTGTAGTTGTTGTTGACGTGGCAGTCGGCGCACGCCCGAGGCGGAACGGTGTGCGAACCGGTCAGCGGGAAGCCCGTCGTCGAGTGGTCGAACTTGGCATCCGTCCACAGCACGGTGTCGTGGCATTGCTCACAAGTCGTCGGGAAGCCCGCATGCGGCACTGGCGAGGTCGCGCCCGTAAAGTCCGCCTGGTGACACGAAATACAGGTCGTCACTGTGATGTTGTAGTTGTTGTTCTTATGGCAGTCCGCGCAGGCTCGCGGAGGCACGGTGTGCGCTCCGACTAGCGGGAAGCCTGTCGTCGAGTGGTCGAACTTGGCATCCGTCCACAACACACTGTCGTGACACTGTTCGCAGGTCAGGGGAAAACCTGTGTGGTCAACAGGGGATTTAGCGTTGTTGTAATCCGTCTGGTGACACGAAACGCACGTCGTTACTGTGATTTGATAGTTGTTGTTGATGTGGCAGTCGGCACAGGCCCGGGGAGGCACGGTGTGCGCACCCAGGAGCGGGAAGCCGGACTTCGAGTGATCAAACGTCGCCGGCTGCCATGCCCCTGTGTTGTGGCAAATTTCGCAGGTTTGCGCGAAACCTCCCGCAACGTGGTCGGGATTTTTCGCACCCTGGAAATCGGTCAAATGGCAGGAGACGCACGTCGTTACGGTGATGCTGTAATTGTTGTTCTTGTGGCAGTCAGCGCATAGCCGCGGCGGAACCGTGTGGGCGCCGTTCAGCGGGAAGCCGGTCGTCGAGTGATCGAAGTTCGCACCCGTCCATGACACCGTGTTGTGACACTGTTCGCACGTCGTCGGGAAGCCCGCATGCGCCACCGGTGAGGTTGCGTTGTTGAAATCGGTCTGGTGGCACGAAATACAAGTCGTCACCGTGATGTTGTAGTTGTTGTTCTTGTGGCAGTCCGCGCAGACCCGCGGCGGATCCATGTGGGCGCCGGTCAGTGGGAAGCCGGTCGTCGAGTGATCGAAGTTCGCACCCGTCCACGACACCGTGTTGTGGCACTGTTCGCACGTCGTTGGGAGGGCCGTGTGATCGACGGGAGACTTTGCGTTGTTGAAGTCGGTCTGGTGGCACGATATACACGTCGTTACCGTGATGTTGTAGTTGTTATTGACGTGGCAGTCGACGCACGCTCGCGGAGGTGAAGTGTGCGCACCCACCAGCGGAAAGCCCGTCTTCGAGTGATCGAACTTCGCATCTGTCCACAGCACCGTATCGTGGCACTGTTCGCAGGTTGTTGGGAACCCGGAATGCGGCACCGGCGCCGTAGCGTTATCGAAGTCCTTCTGGTGGCACGAAACACAAGCCGTCACCGTGATGCTGTAGTTATTGTTGGCGTGGCAATCCGCGCACGTCCGCGGCGGTACCGTGTGCGCGCCGGCCAGAGGAAAGTTGGTCTTGGAGTGGTCAAACGTCGCTGGCGACCAGCCGGGATTCGTGGTATGGCACGTTTCGCAATTCTGCGAAAAGCCCGCGCCTGCGTGATTCGGATTCTTGGCATTCGTAAAATCCGTCATGTGACAGGTCACGCAAGGCGTGGCGCCCAGGTTGTAGTTCCCTTTGTGGCACTGCTCGCAGGTTACCGGCGGAGATGCGTGCCCCAAAGTCAGCAGGAAGCCAGTCGTCGAGTGGTCAAACTTCGCATTCATCCAGTTGTCGGTCGAGTGGCACTGCTCGCAGGGCGCCTGGAATGCCGTTCCGCCAGCAACGTGGTTCGGATTCGTGGTGGCCCTGAACTCCTTCATGTGGCATGACAGGCAGTTCGTGGACATGGTCTGGAACTTACTGTTGGCCGCATTCTTGTGGCAGGCATCGCAATCCACCGCGGCATGAGCACCGGTCAGCGGGAAGCGGTTGTTATGATCCTGGATCTGCTGGATGGAAACACCCCATCCGCGCACCGTGTGGCATTGCGCGCAATTGGCGCCTAACTGGCGTTTGTGGATATCCGCATGGCAGTCCTGGCACTTGTTGCCCACGTTGTTGAACACCATCTTTACGTGGCAAGCTGTGCAGGCTACACCGACGTGCATGCCGCGCAGTGGGTACGCGGTTTGATTGTGATCAAATTCCGGAACGGCACGGATGGGCCTCCAGCCTTGCGCTGTATGGCAATTCTGGCAAGGGATGTTGAGACTACCGTGTGGACTTTGTGATGTAGCAACGCCCTGAGCTTGCCCGCTCGCATAAGATGCGGCGAACAAAATCAAGAGCACGCTCAATCCGGCCGGTCTTTTCATCGTCACCATTCGTCGTTCGTTTGGAAATCGGCGTTCCAACGTACCCAGCCCGAATAGTCGAGGGGGAACTCTGCCCCCTGCAATTTTCCGTCCAGCTAGAGTAAATGGCCCATTTGTGCTAGGAAAGTTACGTTAGTACATACTTCCCACAGGCCCTAGAACGGGGCTGTGCAAAAGAATGCAGCTTCTTTTTGGGTAACTTCTGCAAGAACTAAGGAGTTATTACCTTACGTTGGTATTTGGAATCCAAAGTTTTGCGCACTTCGCTGAGTGCGGTAGCGTACTTAAGAGGTCTTACCTGGAGGCAACGTTCCCGGCGCGTGACAGCCCTCACATTCCTTGGGAGTGTGCTGATAGAACAGAACGTTCTTGCCCTCGAAGTCGCGGTTGTCCTTGTGGCATCCGGCGCAAGGCACGTTCTGATGCAAGCCTTGAAGTGGAAATTTTGTGCTCTTATCGTGATCGAAGAGCGACGGTTTCCACTTAGCGGTGTTGTGGCAATCGACACAGGAAGTGACACCATCTTTCTCGAATTGCTTGCCGTGAACGTCCTCGTGACACCCCTCGCACTTCGTTGGCGCCGCGGAGAAGTCCGCTTTGACGAGCTTGGTTTCCATGTCGGGAGGCTTGTGGCAATCAATGCATGCCGTTGCCCGGTGCGCACCCACCAAGGGATAGGAGGTTTTGGAATGGTCGAAGCGAGCGAGGTCTTTCCAGTTCTTGGTGGAATGGCAAGCTTCGCAGCCGATGGGCGCACCGTCCGGCCCCGGCTCCTTCATATCCTTGGCGAACTGGCCTTTGTGAGGATCCTCGTGGCAAGTTTCGCAATTCAGATCCTTCCAGTGATAGAACACAACCGGCTTGGGTTTGGCGTCGGGATGTTCCGGCTCCTTGTGGCAGTCGGCGCAGGGAACGGCAATATGGCCCCCGGTTAGAGCGAGGCGGGTGTCCTTGTGCCTCTTCAGCGTGAAGGTCGAGGGCTTCCAGTCGGCCACTGTATGGCATTTTTCGCATTTGTTCAGATTTGGAGGCCCGGCGAATTGGCCGTCATGATCGTCCGCGTGGCAATCCGTGCACTCCGCGAATTTGATCCTGTAGACGGTCTCTTTGCCTTTGTCGATGTGGCACTTGGCACACTCCACGGTGAAGTGCTTTCCCTTCAGCGGGTAGTCGGTGGTGTCGTGATCCTTTGCCAGGAATGTCGATGGCTTGAATGTATCCACCGTGTGGCAGGCCTCGCACTGGATGCCTTTAGGCCGCTTGGCAAACTGCCCGTTGTGCGCGTCCAAGTGGCAATCCGTACATTTGGCAAAGGGGATTTCCTTCTTGAAGTCGCCCCCCTTGTGGCACGCCCCGCAATCCACGGTGGCGTGTTTACCGAGGAGCGGATATTTCGTTTTCGAGTGATCGAAGTTCTTGTCCACACCAACCAGGGAGATCTTCTTCCAGCCTCCCGTGGTGTGGCAGGCCTCGCACGGCTGCGGGAAGCTGCCGTGGTGTACATCGGCGTGGCAGTCCGCGCACTTGCCAAAGGGAATTCCGGTATAGCGCGGCTTCCCATCTGAGCCGGGGGTGTGGCATTTCTCGCACTTCACCTGGGCGTGCAACCCAGTCAGGGGATACCGCGTTTTGCTGTGATCGAACTTCCCAATGGTCACAACTTTCCAGTCGGTATAGTTGTGGCATTGCAGGCAATCCGGGCCCAGCCGGCCCTGGTGAACGTCCTTGTGGCAGGTGGCACAGGTTTGGGGAGTCCCTAAGAAGGTCCGCGCCAGGTTTTTTATCTTGATGACGGCGCGGGCGGCAGGGGAAACGTGCTCGGCGGTGTGGCATTTGTTGCAAGCGACGCCTTGATGTTTCCCTTCGAGAACGTAGCCGGTCAGGTTGTGGTCAAAGGTCTTGGTATCCCATTTGATCAGGGCAAAATCTTCACCGTTGTGCTCGGAGTGACATTTGGAACAGGCATTGTCGTTGCCCTTGGGCAGCTTGTAAGTGGCATGCAGACCTTTGCCCGCGCCGAGGCGGCCCGCGATTTCCGTGTGACAGCTAAGACACTTGAGCGTGGCGGCGGAACCGAACCTGTGGCAGTCGGTGCAGTGCAGTGCTCCGTTGAGAGATTCGTGTGCGCGGGAAAGCGGGCCCGGGGAAATTTGGGCGAACCCCCGCGCCGACAGGCACCCGACTGCAGCGACAATCGCTAAGAGAAAGAGCGCGCGGAGCAGCGGCCATGAGAAGGCGCGCCGACGGAACCGGCCGCTGCGCTGATCCTGGAGTGCTCTCGCCATCCGCTCCTGGAGCGCACGAACCCGCACTCCTTGACGGGAGTTTAGCATGGCCCATCCATTCCAAGAGTCACCAAAGGTGCACCCCTCGTCCTGGGTGCAGACTCTCCTTTTTAGTAGCAGTTCGGAACTCATCAGCGCTGGTAACCTGCCACGGCGCTCAGGTCGTGCAGGATCAGTTTCAGGCCACGGGAGCCATCCCTGGGATCGACTTGCACGGGTTCGACCTCGGAGCAGTTGTTCACAATCCAGTCGGCTCCGGCTTCGGTTAGTTCTGCTTCAGGAACGGTTGTCCGGAAGGCAATTACCCTTGCACCGGAGGCTTTGCCAGCGCGGATTCCTGCCGGAGCATCTTCCAGCACAACGCAGTCGGTTGCCGCGAACCCCAGACTTGCGGCCGCCTTCAGGAAAGGCTCGGGATGTGGCTTTCCATTGGTCACGTCGCTGGAAGTAACTAACTGTCTTGGTACCGGCAACCCGGCGGCTCGCAGGCGTACCTCCGCTAGAGTCCGGGTACAAGATGTTGCAATCGTCCACCGCCCTTGCGGCAAAGCGGCCAGCAACTCGCGAGCGCCCGGAAGAAAGACCACACCTTCGACATCCTCAACCTCGCGGCGCTCGACTTCTCGATTTTCGGCAATGTGATCCGCATCCGGCAGATACTCGCGGATGGTCGTCAGGCTGGGACGCCCGTGGGCGCGGCCTACAACCTCCGCGGGATCGAAACCGCGCTCGAGGGCCCACTTTCCCCATACCCGAGCCACTGCCGGAGTGGAATCGATGAGTACGCCATCCATGTCAAAAATGAGAGCGTTGCAACAGATTTCCATCATCGTATCTTGAAGAACCTCGCAAAAACACGATACCACCTGCTCTGGGCGACAATGCGGGCAGATGAACAGAACAGCGACGTGAAGATGGCGAACAAAAATAGAATCGGAGTCAGGCTCCTGCAATCGAATATTGAAAGGGTGGTTCAGCGTTGTTCCATCGGTCGGAGGTAGTTTGTGGTAACGACCCCATATACGGCTCTGCAGGCAGCAACTTCTCCCAACACGGAAACGCCTGATCTCAGGTTGGCCGAGTTGGTACGTCTGCAAAAATCCGCACAGCGCATCAATGCCACACTCAACCTCGACGAGATCATTGAACGAGTCGTGGACGAAGTGTCGAGTTCACTCGGCTGCGTCGAAATCAACCTCTATCTGCATCGTGCGGCGGACGGAGAGCTGGTTTTGGCAGGAGTGCGCGGATGCTCGGTGCACGGCAAAGGGCATCGGCTAAAGATTGGCACAGAAGGTATGGCCGGACATGTAGCGGCAACCCGGCAAATGCTCTACGCCCCCGACGTCGCGTTGGATCCATACTATATCGCTTGCGAGGCGGACACGCGCTCCGAAGTGGCGATTCCGCTGCAAGTCGAAGGCGAACTCGTCGGCGTTTTCACGGCATCCCATTGTGAGTTGGATGCTTTTTCCACCGCGCACCTGCGCCTTCTCCAAGGACTGTGCTCGCATGTCGCGGTCGCAGTGCAGAACTCGCAAAGATTCCACGACGAGCGCAAGCGGCGTGAGCACATGACTCGGGAAGCCGAAGAGGCAAGCGCCATTCAGCAAGCTCTGTTGCCGCGGAGTTCTCCCCGCATTCCCGGCTTCCGTATCACGGGGATGTCGATCCCAGCCGGAGCCGTGGGCGGCGATTGGTATGATTTCATCCCGCTTTCCGGCGGACGCTGGGGTTTTGTCCTAGCTGATGTCTCCGGCAAGGGGACCGCTGCGGCTCTGCTCATGTCTTCCACGCGCGGCATGGTGCGCTCGCTCGCGGGTTCCAGTTCCGGACCGGGTGAAGTACTAACGCGGCTCAATACCCTGCTGCTGGATGACTTCCCCTGTGGACGTTTCGTGACCATGGTCTATGCGGAACTCGATCCTGCCGGCCGTAAGCTGCGTCTGGCAAATGCCGGGCATCTTCCGCCGTTGCTGGTCGACCCTGCGGGCCATCGCTGGATCACAACTGAATCGGGTCTGCCTCTGGGGATTGCTCCCAGCAAGTTTTCCGAAACCGAAATCGTTCTGGTTGACAATTCGCAAATCACACTGTACTCCGACGGCATCACCGAGGCTGCTCTGGAATCGGGCGAGGAGTATGGCACCGAGCGGCTGCTGGCGCAGATGAAGTCGTCTGACGTTTCGCTGGAAGCGCTGCTAGCGGATGTTAAGGCGTTCGTGAACGGCAGCGGCCTGCGCGACGATGCCACGGGAATCTTGATTGGCACACGGCAAATCGGCTACTCCAACTAGCGACGTTACTCGTAGCGCAGAGCCTCAATAGGATCGAGGCGGGAAGCTTTAATCGCCGGGAACATGCCGCTGGTGATACCGACAAAAACCAGGAGAATCGTCGAGATCATCAGCGTGGCCGTGTCGATTTTTAGGTGAATGTCGCCCTCGCTGGCATCTTCCATGAATGCGCTCCACAGTGTGAGCGTGCCGACGGACCACGAGACGAGATAAGCCAGGGCCACTCCTAAGAGACCCCCGACGAGAGTAATGGCTAGGGCTTCGGCTAAAAACTGAAACAAAATATGGCGCCGGCGCGCGCCTAAGGCCTTTTCCACGCCAATCTCGCGAGTGCGCTGGGTTACTGATACCAGCATGATGTTCATCAGCCCGACACCACCGATGCCCAGGGTCAGCAGACCGATGAATCCGAGTAAAACCTTCAGACCCATGGTGATGATTCGCAGTTCGCTGAATTCTTCGATGGCATCCATTACGAAAATGGCACGTTTGTCTTTGGGATTGAAGTTGTGATGGAAGCCCATGGAGTTACGGACAGCCTCAGTAACCTTGTCATGGGCGCCGTCGTACTCCACCACAATGCTATCGACGTTGTAAGTGTCACGCAGGGCGCTCATGCTGCTGAACGGGACGTAGACCTTTCCGTTCTGATTGTCGTCATTGTTCTGGATTGCGTGCTTCAGGACACCAATCACCTGAAAGGACAAGCCGTCGATGCGGATGGTTTCCCCAATGGCATTCTGCCCAGAGAACAAGTGTTTTTTCACATCTGAGCCGAGGACAGCCACGCGATCGTGAGCGAAATCTTCCTGGTCGCCGAAGAACGCTCCCTCTCCGACATCCAGGCTACGAATGCGGGAATAGAGGGAATAGACGCCACTAACCCCATAGTTTTGACTGCGCGTGCCATATGCGACGAGGGATTGCTTGTTGGCCTCGGGGGACATGCGGGTGAGCAAAGGGACCTCATTGCGAAGGTAGTCGAGGTCATTGCGAGTCATCTGGATGGGTGTTCCGGCTTTCGTGCCACCCGCCTGCATCTCAGTTCGGCCGTTCCACATTGTGATTTGACGCCCGCCAAAACTCTGAAAAGCGATGAAGAGGCCGCGCTGGAACCCGTCGCCATAGGCAAGGAGTAGGACAACCGTGGCAATCCCCCAGGCCATCCCCAGCATAGTAAGGAGGCTGCGGCGGCGGTTGTGCTTGAGTGCCGCGTAGGATTGGCTTAAGAGATCCCTGAACATCGAATTCCCTCGCGCACCGCTGAAGTCTGGTTAACTGATCGGCTGACAGTGGCCGTACCCCTGGGCCCTTGAACTTATTCTATTCCTGGCGCAACGCTTCCACAGGCTCGAGTAGGGCTGCCTTGCGAGCGGGATATAGGCCGGCGACGACCCCGGCCAGCGCAAGAGAGAAGATAGCCGCAGCGGCCGAACCCAGCACCATGTGGGGCGTATCAAAACCGTCGGGCTGAGGCAATCTCCCCAACAGGGCCATGAAGCCACCAGCCAGAGCCATGCCGATAACCCCACTAAAAAGCGTTAGGAACGCGCCTTCCACAAAAAATTGGGTCAGGATGTTGCGGTAGGTCGCGCCCAAGGCTTTGCGCAAGCCGATTTCGCGGGTTCGCTCCGAAACCGAGACCAGCATGATGTTGACGATGCCAATGGCTCCGAGACCTAAAGTCACAAATCCGACGACGCCAAGGAAGCCGTCCATGGCATTGAAAATCTTGGCGACCCGCTTCGAGCCCTCGATGGTGTCCCAATCTTCGAATGCGTCTTCCAATTTCGGATCAAAGCCGTGGTTGCGGGCGATGATGGCATGGACTTCGTCCTTGGCTTTAATGTGTTCTTCGGGATCGGTGGGGCGGTAGTTCAAGAACGAGATGGTGTCCTCGGCGTTTTCGCCCTTCAGGGGGAACAGCATCCGCATGGTTTCGATCGGAATAAAGATGCGAGCGTTGGATCCGTTATTGCCCTCTCGACCAATCTTGTCGAGGACGCCAATGATCTCGAACTCAAGCCCATTGAGTAGGATGTTGGCTCCGACCGCGGGCCGGCCCGGAAAGATGTTCTTTACGAGCTCCCAACCCACCACGGCAACGCGGCGCCGGTTGGTATCGTCCTGGTCGTTCAGCCACCGCCCAATTCCGACGGGCACGTTGCGAATCTGGTTGTAGACAGGCGCGATTCCGAAAACCTGGCCCGCCGTAGAACCGTAGTCGCTCACCGCCCGAATGTCGTCCCGGTTAATGACGGCGGAGACAGATCGCAGACTGTGTGCCTGATCGCGGATAGAAATGTAGTCGCTGTAGGTGAAGTGATAGGTGCGGCCACTGAGGGTGCTGCCGGCTACGGCCGGTATCCGTCCGGTGAAAGTAAACATGATGTCGCGGCCGAGGTTCGCCATGTTGCGTGCCTGCCCGCTGCGGAAGCCTTCGCCAAGACCAACTAGGAGCAGGAGTGAGCCCACGCCCCAAGCGATGCCAAACATGGTAAGAAACGAGCGCAGCTTGTGAGCCCACAGCGTGGACAGGGACTGGCGGACGATCTCGAGAAGGGTTCGCATCGGTCTGGTTCCCGGTCAGCCGCCGCGCGCTGTTGCCGAGAGGTTTGACTCTGGGCGGGAGGCCTCGGTTCCCGCCTGATTGCCTGTTTTATATACGCCGGCTTGTGCCCAAAGGTTCCCAGAAAGCTGGTGAACTTAGACGATTGGCAAGGGTGGTCGGTTAGCCGGAAATTGCGATTTCCGGAGACTCTTGAACGATTTTAACCCGTTTCCCGAGGCGCCGACCCACCTCGATGGCGGCGGCAAGAGTAGGCCCGGAGGTTTCCACGGCACGAACGATTTCCAGGGTCTGCATGGCGTGGACGGGGACGACAAAGCGCATGCCTACGCAGCGATCCGCGCAGTGGGTTACGTCTGTGATATCGGTGATTCGCAGGGAAAACGTGCTGGAAGCGAGGATGGTGTTGGGGCGGCTGATACGGTCCAGCAGGGAGAAGATCTCCAGCTTGGATTCGATCTCATCGGGCACGGCTTCAATGACGAAGTCCGCCCTGCGGACGGCATTTTCGATAGAACTAGCGTACTCGACCCGGGCGAGAGCAGCTTCCGCGTCCGCGCCGGAAACTTCGCGGCGTAGCACCGAAGCGGCCAGCAGATCGCGGATTTCAGATTGGGCGCTGCGTATTGTTCCTGGGAGAATATCCTCCAGTACTGTGCGGTAGCCAGCCATGGCCGTCGCGTGGGTGATGCCTCGGCCCACACTTCCCGCGCCGATCACGGCGATGGTTTGGACGGGCAGCGCGGCTGCAGACACGACTATTCGGCGTCCAACGAGGCCAGGACGCCTACAACATTGGGATCGGACTTGCGGAAGTATTCGGCGAGGCGCTTGCGGTCCTCCGGGGTCAGCGTGGGAATGGAACTGTGGATGCGGCGCAGCGTTGCGGAGATGTCGTCGACATAATTCATGAGCCGAATGAGTTCACCGGTCGTTTGCATGTGCGGAAGAATCCTTTCAATGGTCGCGTGTTGGGGTAATTGGAAGAGTGGTGAATCTATTGTTCACAGCGCTGGTGAAATAGTAAAGCGGCGGGACACTTGTCCCGATACTTTGGGATGCCTAGAACGAGGGCGCTCGTGCCACACGAACTGTCTCAGGCTGCAAAATCCTCGACGGGGCCTAGTGGAATCTGTTCAGGTAAGCGGTCCGTAACCTCGGCGAGATGCGCTAGGCGGCGTACCAGATCATCGTTGAAGGCGCCGGGTGAGAGACGCCAGGTCCAATTCCCGGACGGTACGCTGGGTCGATTCATGCGAGCGTCGGACCCCAGACCCAACACATCCTGCACGGGAATCACCGAGAGGGAGGACATGGACCCCACTGCGGCGCGGATCAGCCCCCAATGGATGCCGTCGGGGCAGGGGCCAAGGTAGATTTCGGCATTGCGGCGCTCATAGTCCCCCAGGGTCTGCCACCAGCCGAGAGCGGTGTCGGTGTCGTGCGTGCCGGTGTAAATGACGGAATCGGGCAGGCACTTGTGAGGCAGGTAGATGTGCGAGCCGGCGTCGCCGAAGCCAAACTGGAGCACGGCCATGCGAGGTAGAGCGTGGCGCCCGCGGAGTGCGTTCACTTCTGCGGTGATGACGCCCAGGTCTTCGGCGAAGAAAGGAAACCCAGGGATAGCCTCGCGCACTCTCTGGAAAAAGTCGTCCTTGGGACCGTCCACCCAGCGTCCGTTGACGGCCGTAGGCTCATGAGCGGGAATTTCCCAGTATTGCTCGAAACCGCGAAAGTGGTCGAGACGAATGTAATCGACGCTTTCGGTGGTCCAGCGAAGGCGCTTCACCCACCAGTCGTAGCCGTCCTGCTTCATCACATCCCAGCGATAGAGTGGATTGCCCCAGCGCTGGCCGGTGACGCTGAAATAGTCCGGCGGAACGCCGCTGACTGCTGTCGGATTCAGGTCTCCGTCGAGCTGGAACAAGTGCGGATTCGCCCAGACATCGGCGCTGTCATAGTTGAGGAAGATGGCGATATCGCCAACCATGCGAACCGAACGTTCGGTCGCGTAATGGCGCAGCGCGTGCCACTGCTCGAAAAAGAAAAATTGCATCACCCGGTCGGTGGCGAGAACCTCCTTGAGTTCACGGGCCGCTTTCTTCATGGCAGCCGGCTCTCGGCGCGCAAGTTCGCGGGGCCACGCGTTCCAGGGCTCTTTGCCATGGCGGTCGCGCAGGGCATGAAAAAGGATGAAGCCTTCGAGCCACCATGCGTTCTCCTCCCGGAACTTGTCGAAACGCTGGCGAGGGGTTCCCGAAGCGTTTTTCAGAAAATTGCGGGCTGCTTCTTCGAGCAAAGGCAGTTTGCGGGTCCGGACCGACTCGTAATCTACGGCGGGCGTGGGTTCGGCCAAATCCTGCAGGCGGTCCCAGCCGATCCAGCCGCGTTCGGCCAACCGCTCCAAACTGACGAGCAGCGCGTTCCCGGCGAATGCCGACAAGGAGGAGTACGGGGAGTTTCCGAGACCGAGCGGGCTCAATGGAAGAACCTGCCAGAGGCCTTGCCGGGCGGTGGCCAGCAAGTTCACGAAATCATAAGCTGCTGGGCCCAAGTCTCCGATCCCGCCACGCGAGGGCAGGCTGGAGGGATGCAACAATACACCCGTGGCGCGAGGGAAGGGCATGCGGGGAGCTAGACTCCAATGTATCCGGTGCGTGGATGGTAAGCAGGTTCTACCGTACCTTTGTGCGAACCCCGGGTGTGCGCACTCCCGCCTGGGATTTCACGAGGAAGGAGCCCGGCAGGTCGACGCACGTTAGAGACCCGCGGGCCCAAGGCCTCCGGTGAGTTGTTTTCGCTCGGCTTGGTTGATCACGATCTTGCCGGATTTCTCCATTTGTTGGCGAAGGTTGGTGACGTAAAGTCCAAAGATTTCCTGACGCTTGGTTTGCAGCAGACTCTCGCGAACTTCATCTTTCTTTTGTTCCATTTCCGCGGCGGTTGGTTCCTCGCGCGTGACAACTTGCAAGACAGCCCCGTTCTGACCAACCTGGGCGGGGCCAACGATGTCTCCGGGCTTGCCGGCAAATACTCCCGCCATCCCTTCGCTCGCCATGGAGCCGATATCGGGCACTTGACCCGTGGCCAGAACAGGCTCGCTCGTCTTGACTGTAAGGCCAAGTTCCTTGGCGGCCTTCTTCAGGTCGTGCGACGCCTTGGCGCGGTCGCCGAGCTCCTGCGCCTTTTTGCTCAGCAGGACACCACTTTGCTCGTTCTTGAACTGTTCCTCGACCTTGCTTTTGATTTCCTCAAACGAAGGCGTCCTGGGAGGCTGAACTGCCAGCACTTCATAGATCGCGTAGCCTTGCGGTGTGTGTACGATCTCCGGCGGAGCCTTTTCCTTGGCGGCGAAAGCGCCTGTCATGAAATCCGGAGCCACACCGATGCCGGGAAGCGCATCCGTCGAACTGACAAAATCCGTTGTGACAGCGCTGCCATGGGCAGCGTTCTCGATCCCTTTGTCTTTCGCTTGGGTGAGGAGCGTATTGGCTTGGGCTTCCGCCATCCGCTGCGCGGCTTGCTGCTTGAGCAATGGTTCGATGTCGCCCTTCACCTCATCCAGCGGCTTGAGGTGAGCATCTTGCTTATCTTCGAGGCGCACGATGTGGAAGCCGTAGCTGCTCTTCAGCACGTCGCTCGTCTGGCCTTTGGGCATGGTGAAAATCACCTTCTCAATATCCGGCGAGCCATAGCGTCCGCGCTGTATCCATCCCAGCAAACCCTGTGTGTCCTTGCTACCCGGATCTTCGGAATTCTGCTGCGCCAGTTTGCCGAAATCGCCACCAGCTTTGATTTGCTTGAGGAGGTCGTTGGCCTTGGCTTGGGCGGCATCGAGGGCTTTCGGATCAACTTTTCCGTCGCTTCCCGGAAGCGGCGCCTTGATCAGGATGTGGCGAACCAGCGCCTGCTCCGGCACGCGATATTGGTCGGCATGCCCCTGGTAATAGTTCTTCAAGTCATCGGCGCTAACCGCCGCCTGGGACTGCACCTTGGCCAGGTCGACCACGGCGTAGACTAACTTGCGCTTCTCGGGAATCGAATTGGTGTAGCTGACCTTGTTGCGTTCATAGAACGCCTTGAGTTCTTCCTCGCTGGGATGAATGCCCTTCTTCACCTCCGCTGCGTCGACCACAGCGTAATCAAACTTTACTTTCGTGTTGCGCTTGCGAGCTTCCGCGTCCACCTCTACGTTCGAAACCGCCGCTGCGCCGGCCACCATGGTGCGCAGTTTTTGGAAGAGAAGGTTATCCTTCTCCAGTTCCTCGAAACGGGTCGGCGTCAGATTCGCCTCCCGCAAGACCTCTTCGTACTTGTCTTCCCCGATGAATTTCCCGCCGGGGAAAAACGTCTGGCTATACTGGCCGTGCTCAAACTCCTCGCGCAACTCGGCATCGCTCACGCGCAAACCCATGTTCTGTGCCGCAATGATGAGAGCCTTTTGGTTGATGAGCTGCTCAAAGGCCTGCTGGTTGAAGTAGGGGAGCATCTGCTCCGCCATGGCATTGCCGCGCGGAAACTGCTGCCGCAGCATGGCACGGCCCTGATCGACCACTTCCTGGGCGGTAATCTGGTCGCTACCCACCGTGGCAACCACGCCCTTGGCGGGGCCCGTGAGGCCGCTACCGCTGTTACTAATCCCTTGGGTCAGGTAAGCGATCATGCCTACGCAAATTACAACGAGTATGCCGCTTAGCACGTACTTCTTGATCTTGCCTTGCGATTGAAGAAAGCGAATCATGGCAGTTTTGAGACTCCGAATCGAGGTTTGGGGAGAATTGCTGCGGAAAAGGTAATTATAAACCAGGAGAGACTCGGGGGTAGCGATCCAAGACGGAGCTATCCGAAGAGATAGCGTGGCTATCTCTTCGGAATAAGGGAAGGCGGAAATCCGCGGGGACTCCGGACGCTAATGGCTCACAGTCGACGTCAAAAGCGGCTCACCTCGAGGGAGGGGAGGGCGTCATATTTCGCCGTCCAAGACGCCGAATCTAGCCCGGGGGCCTTACCCCAACTTTTGGGTCAATCACCTTCCCGTTCACCTCAACACAATACTTGTACTCTCCTCCGGTAGCCCCCTTGCGGACCGATCCGGACGAAGACATGCAGGGGTGGAAATGGAAGCTCTCAAAGGGAGTCTCGTCTCCGAAACAGATTGTGAAATTGACGCCCTCTTCCGCACGCCAAACGACTATCTCATCCAGCCTACGATCGATCTCGATGTAGTCCGGGTCAACCCGCGGGTAACCGTCCTCATTCACGCTTACGCGAACGATTTTTTCTCGTTCACATTTGGGCATCTCCATTGGCTGCGCGCTCATACATTTCCTCCCTGTTGGAATTGGCTTGCTGACACTCTCCCCACCGAACTGTGCATTCTTACCTCACAATCTTCTGGAATTGCAAGTTGGAGGCCAAACCCGCAAACGCTGGATCATCGCGCACCCAGATTCTCGAGTATCCGGCCGAGACCGATCTCTCGAGTTCCACGAGGGCCTGGTCGTTCATGCCCAGATGGTAGTGAATCTTGGCTGCGAGGAACCAGAGTTCTGGGGTCCTAGGCGAGGCAGTTGGAATTTTCTCAAGGAATGTCGCAGCCGTGTCCCGATTCCCCAGCATAGCTTGATAGAGACTGGCGTAGTGAATCGCTTCCTCGTTCCGTGGATTGACCCGCAACACTCCGCCCGCTAGCTCAGCCGCTTTGAGATAGGCGGGTCGCACCAGCGCGGAGTCCTCCGGCACCAGAGCATACGCCTCCGCGAGGTTACCCCATTGCCAATATTCGGCGTCCTTTTGCGCAACAGCGGCCTCGTAGGTGTGCGCCGCCTCCACGAAACGGCGTTCAAAAAAATAAGCCGTCGCCAGATTGGAGTATCCCGTCGCACTGGATTGTATTTGGAGGGCGCGTTGGAATTGCGCGACTGCGCCTTCGTATCGACCCTCGGCCAGATACGCGGCCCCAAGGTTGCTGTACCCGAACTCGCCTTCCGGAACCAGCATAGTGAGTTGACGATACTGTTCCTCGGCTTCTCGGTAGCGCGCTGCATTGAAGTAAAAGTTTCCCAAGGTCGCATATCCTCGCCAATATTGCGGATGCAGATGGATGGCTCGTTTGAAATAGCTTTCTGCATCCACGGGTTTGCCGAGGTTCTCATAGGCGGCGGCTAAGCCCAACAGGGCGTCGTCATTTGTAGGGTCGAGGTCTGCGGCACGCTGGAATTCATCTGTCGCCTGCCGGTATTCCCCGGTGCCTTGACGCACCATTCCGAGGCAGTTGTGGGCAATTGCCAAGTCCTGATCCAAATCCACAGCACGCTTGCAGGCATCGCCCGCTAGAGCCACCCAACTCTGAGTATGCGTCTGTTCATATTTATGCCAGTAACTTTCGCCCAATCCCGCGTAAGCCCGACCGTAATTCGGGTCCCGTTCGAGCGCATGCTTGAAGACTTCGATGGCACTGTCGACGTTCTCAGGCTTGTGGTAGTCCTGGAGATATCCTCGCCCACGAAGATAGAAGTCGTAAGCGGCGGGTTCGCGGGTGCCTTGTTCCATCCGATCGTCCTGCCTCGGCGGCATTCCCAAAGTCCCGGCCACGCTCGCAACTAACTGGTCTTCAATCGCAAGGTGATCCGCACTGTTGACGGTAATCGTGTTCCCGCCTACCGTTCGTCCCGTCGTTGCATCGACTACGCTGTAGATGATCCGCGCTTGATTGCCCGATTCACTAACCGTTCCCTCGAGCACCCGATTGGCTCCGAACTTCTTGCGAGCCTGCTCGACATTCTGCACCGACTCGGCCCGAACTTCGCTCGGCGGCACCACATCGAGTCGCGCCTTGTCGCCAAACTGGGCCAGCCAAAGAGCCAACGCCTCCGACAGGCCGTCACAGAAAGCTCGGTCATTGACATCCGTGGAGGAGCTGCGCAGGGGCAGTACCACCAGATGAATCACAGGGGGAGCGAAGGTTCTCTCCCAAAGCTGTTTGATCGGCGGCACTTGGGTAAGCAGGGCCAAGAGGGCCACTACTGCGGCTCCGAGCACGAAACCCTTGCGGACATTCGCCTTACCCCGCTGCTGCGGCAACAAGCGCAACAAACGAGCAGGCGTAATACCGGATTGCAAGTGGTCGAGGTCCGCAAGCAATTCCCGTGCGCTGGGATACCGATCAGCGGCCTTTTTCGCGAGCATGCGCTGCAAAATGCTTTCCAGCGCAGGCGAGACATCGGGATTGAACTCACTCGCTGGCACGGGCTTTTCCCCTCGAATGCGATCCGAGGTGACTGAGAAACTATCGCCGCGGAAGGGGTGACGTCCGGTCAACGACTCGTAGAAAACGATACCCAAGGAGAAAATGTCGGCGCGGCCGTCGACCGCTTTCTGCAGCAGGATCTCTGGGGCCATGTAGGCGGGAGTTCCGGCAAAGGTTCCGGCGCGATCAATGGTGACGTCCTCTTCGGCGCCGGTACCTGAACCCAGAATGTGTTTGGCAACGCCGAAGTCCAAAATCTTGACCTGCCCGGCTGGCGTGAGCATGATGTTTTCCGGTTTGATGTCGCCGTGCAGGATGCCGCGATCATTGGCGGCGATGAGCGCCTCGGCGCACTGGCCTGCAATGTGGAGAAACTCCTGAAGCTGGATCGGACGGGTCAGGCGCTGCCGCAGGGTCTCGCCCTCCACATACTCCATGACAAGAAAAAATTCGTCTTCGGTTTCGAGGAAGTCGTAGACCGCGGCTACGCGCGGCTCATTCCGCATCTGCGCCGAGCGCTGCGCCTCTTCCATGAGTCGGCGGCGATAGAGAGAATCATTGCGCAGAGCGGGAGAAAGGCGCTTGAGCGCGACGGCACATTTCAGCCGGGTATCCCGGGCGCGGTACACCTCGCCCATGCCGCCGGTACCGACACGGTTCTCGATTTCAAATCGGCCCGCAACTGTGCCGGTAAGAAAATCCTGGGCGGGGCCGGACTCAATCGTCATAGGGCAGACTCGTGCACAGACTCCGAGGCGCAAGCTGGATGCAGACAAGAACTGGTTTTGGATAGATCTAGTGTCTCGAAGCCGCTGCTCGTTGCACAGAATCTTACCGCCTTCTATCGGCAGGAGCAAACGGAACCGATTTTCGGCGAATAGGATCGTAGCCCTTGGCGAGGGAACTTGAAAAGAGTACAGTAATCAAACGTTTCAATACGGACAAAAGGACACTTTTTCACATGCTATCCAGAAAGCCGTTGGCGGTCTCCGTGATTCGCGTCTTCGTCGCAATTTGCCTGATGTCGGTACTTTCCGTCGCTCAAGAATCGCGACTGAATCTGCGGGATTGGAGATTGCAGTCGTCTCTGAAAGTGGAGGCTGCGGGCGCGGCGATCTCGACGGACGGTTTCGTGGCGGCAAAAACCTGGTACGCCGTGCAAGTTCCTACAACGGTGACAGCGGCTCTGGTGAAGCAGAAGGTGTACCCCGACCCCGATTTCGGTATGAATCTGCGTTCCCTGCCAGGAGTGAGCTATCCTCCGGGCGCCAATTTTTCTAACCTGGAGATGGAGCCGGATAGTCCGTTCGCGGTGTCCTGGTGGTACCGCGCGGAGTTCACCCTACCTGCTGCGGATGCGGGCAAGACGATCTGGCTTAACTTCGGCGGGCTGAACTACCGCGCCAACATCTGGCTGAACGGAAAACAGATTGCCAATTCCGACGACGTGGCGGGAGCCTGGCGGACTTGGGAGTTCGACATCACAGCCGCCGCTAAGGCAGGAGCAGCCAATGCACTCGCGGTGCAAGTATGGGCGCCGAAGAAAGACGACCTCGCGATTACGTTCGTGGATTGGAACCCCAACCCGCCTGACAAAAACATGGGGCTCTGGCGCAGCGTTTATGTAACCACCTCAGGCCCCGTTGCAGTGCGTTATCCGGCAGTGAGCACGGAACTGAATTCTCCTGCCAACGACCTGGCTTCCCTGACCGCGACTGCGGTCTTGAAAAATGCCGCCGACCACGCTGTACAAGGAAAGCTTCGCGGCAAGATCGAAAACATCTCCTTCGAGCAGGACATTGAACTTGCGCCGGGCGAAAGCAAAGACGTGACTTTCGAACCGGATCAATATCCGCAATTGAAGCTCGCAAACCCGAGACTGTGGTGGCCAGCGCAGATGGGCGCACAGAATTTCTATCCGTTGGAGATGGAGTTCGAAATCAGCGGCAAGGTGTCCGATCGCGTGAAGACTAAGTTCGCCGTGCGTCAGGTCACAGGCGTGGTTGACGAGAAACTGCATCGCGTCTTCACCGTCAACGGCAAGAAGATTCTCATTCGCGGCGGAGGCTGGTCGCCCGACATGATGTTGCGCGAAAACCCTGCGCGCCTCGAAGACGAAATCCGCTACACCCGCGACATGGGCCTCAATACCATCCGACTCGAAGGCAAGCTGGAAACCGAAGAATTCTTTGATTTGACAGACCGCTACGGTCTTCTGGTAATGGCTGGCTGGTGTTGCTGCGATCACTGGGAGCATTGGCAGAGCTGGAAAGAACAGGACTTCAAGATTTCTGCGGAATCTCTTCGCGATCAGGCGCGACGCCTTCGCAATCATCCCAGCGTGATCGTCTGGCTCTACGGCAGCGACGGTCCGCCGCCGCCGGATGTCGAGCAAACTTATTTGTCGGTCTTGAAACAGTGCCGCTGGCCGAACCCGTCAATTTCCTCCGCGAAGCACGTCCCAACCGCCGTGACGGGCGATCCCGGAGTGAAGATGACGGGCCCCTACGACTATGTCGCGCCCTCTTACTGGACACTCGAGAAGGAAATGATCGGCGGCGCCTGGAGTTTCAACACAGAAACAAGCATGGGGCCTGCCGTGCCTCCCATCGAGAGCCTGCGAGAGATGCTACCCAAGGAAAAGCTGTGGCCCGTGAATGAAGCCTGGGATTACCACTCCGGCGGCGGCCCCTTTAGGACCATCGGCCTTTACAAAACTGCTGTCGAGCAGCGCTACGGCCCTTCCGATAACATCGAAGACTTCGCGCGCAAGTCGCAACTCATCTCCTATGAGGGCGAGCGCGCCATGTTCGAAGCCTTCAGCCGCAACAAATACAACTCCACCGGCGTGGTGCAGTGGATGCTGAACAACGCCTGGCCGTCGGTGATCTGGCATCTCTACGATTTCTACTTGCGCCCAGGCGGAGGCTACTTCGGCACGAAGATCGCCTGCGAGCCACTGCATCCCGTCTACGGCTACGATGACAACGCGGTGTGGCTGGTGAGCAGCCAGTACGCTGACGCCACCGGCCTCAAGGTCAGCGCACGCGTGCTCAATCTGGATATGACGGAGAAGTTCTCCCGGGAGGTTACGGTCGACGCCGCTGCGGACAGCACGCAGAAACTCATCGACCTGCCGCAGATCGACGGCTTGTCGCCAACTTATTTTCTCGCGCTCACGGTGACGGATGCTTCGGGGAAGCGCGTGGGATCTAATCTCTATTGGCTCTCTACCAAGCCCGAGAAGTTAGATTGGGCGAAATCGGTTTGGTACATGACTCCCACGTCCGACTATGCAGACTTCACTGCGCTGAACACACTGCCGAAAGTGAAGCTTAAGGTTGTGAGCCGGACCGAACACACCATCGGCGACGTCATCACGCGCGTCACGATTGAGAATCCCAGCAAGAACATCGCCTTTTTCAACCGCTTGAAACTGACTGGGGCGAAGGGTGACGAAGTTTTGCCAGTACTCTGGCAGGACAATTACTTCTCGCTGCTACCTGGAGAGAAGCGCGAGGTCACCGCGACATATCACACGAAAAGCCTGGGTGATAACAAACCGGTGGTTGTGGTTGAAGGATGGAACGCGGACTGACGGAGGAGAAATGATGCTAACGGCACGGGTATCCTCGCCCATGCGCCACTAAGATTCGCCCCTTCGCACCCAACTCTACTCTTCCGAAGGCACGTCGAAGTTGACCAGTTCGCTGCGGAAGCCCTTCGTCTTCCAGGCCCCGTAGGCAATTCCGGAAATCATCCAGATGGAACCCACGATCATCGCTAGCTTGGACAGATGAATCCAGATGAACAGACAGATGCAGAAGCCCAGGATGGGCGGGATCAGGTGACCGACGGAACGGTCCTCTCCTCGAATGTAGTAATGCGTTAGGGCTGCCAGATTGACTCCCATAAAGGCGATCAGCGCACCAAAATTTAGCAGTTCCGCCCCAACATCGTAGCTGAGGAGAAACGCCCCGACCAGTGCAATCAGGCCCACAAACACCACGTTGTTCGCGGGAATGCGCGTTCTCGGGTGGATTGCCCCGAAGAACTTCTTAGGAATTGCGTCGCTGCGTCCCATTCCATAAAGCAAACGCGCAGCGCCCAGTTGTGATCCCATCCCAGAACCTATCGTCGCGACCAGCAGAGTCAAGCTGATCACCTTAGCCAGGAGTGCGCCACCGGCAATCGCAGCCACGTGGCTGAAGGCATTCTCAACTTCGGAGACTCCGAAGATGTATTGCGAACTGAGCAACTGCGCGCCGTAGACCTCCGCGGCAGCCAGGAAACCGGTAATCACGCAAACCAGCACCGTTGCCAGAAAAATGTTTCTCTTGGGATTCTCGACCTCCTCCGAGAGCGTTGAGATGCCGTCAAACCCGATGTAGGTCAGCACCGCAACCGACGTGCCATGAAATACGCGGCTGATGGTGAACGTTTGCGGGTTGAAGAACGGGCGCAAGAAGTAGGCTTCCGGATATTGCGGCAGGTGAAAGATGTAGCGGATGGTGTACCAGAAATACGCCACGATTACAGCGCCCATGATGGCACAAAGAATCGAATTGATGCGCGCTGACGTCTGCACTCCACGCAGATTCAGCCCGGTAAAAAGCGACGCAAAAATGATCGGCCACAGCAACCCCGGATATGGAAGCTGATACTGGGTTCCGGCCAGCAAGTCCGCCATCGCCTTCGAGCACCAGATGGTGCAGATCAATGGATTCAGAATGTAGTCCATCGTCATGCTCCAGCCCGTGACGTAGCCCAGAGACGGATGCAGTTCGCGCCCCACGTAGGTGTAGGCCGATCCCGCGCTTGGATACACGCGCGCCATGCGGCCATAGCTCATAGCGGTAAAGACCATCGCAACCATCGCAATCAGAATCGAGGTCACCACATGGCCCTGCCCGGCATTGCTGAAGACGCCATAAGCCGGCATCGGCGCCGTCGGCTGGATGACAATGATGCCGTAGAGGATCAAGTCCCAGAGCGATAGCGCGCGACGGAGCCTGGGGGCGGAAGCGGTGGCGGCAGGAGTTGACATGTTTGGGCGACAGACTCTTTCGCAAGAAGAAAGACTGCGCGATTGTTCTATGGCGGAGGCTGCGCTGTCAACTCGAAACCGTAGCAGTTTCGCTTTATACAAACGTTTTAATACTCGCAATTCAGCCTTAGGAGGCTGTGCGCTCCGGACCGAAAATCGACAGCAAGTGGCCATCGGGATCGAGGATGTGGGCAGCCCACATGGGTCCCGTGATCGGTACCGGCTCTCTCTGGAAAGGAACTCCCTGGTTCTTGAGTGCGTCGTACGAGGCGCGAATGTCCTCGACGGAAAACACGATCTCCGTGGCGCCGGCCACATGTTCGGCCGAGCGTGCCCGATCTTCGCTCAGGATCAATGCAATTTTGCCCGCGTCGAAGAAGGCAAAACCTCCGAACTGTTGCGTTAGTTTCAATCCCAGCAGGTCACGGTAGAAGGGAATGCTTTTCTGAACGTCGCGAACGCCAAGCATCACCATCGTGGCTGGCGGAAGGGAGTAGGGAGTACCGGACATGAGACCTCCTAGCGCCTTCCCGAATACGAGTACGCATATCCGCGCGGCTCGTTGCCCGAGAGATGGCGCGTGTTGTAGTTGAGCAGCGAATTGAGGTTCTGCGGAGTCAGCGGATACGCTTTGCCCAGATAGGGGTACGAGTTCATGGAACGGAACGGAAGCGGCTCTACCGTCGAACCTTCGGCGGCGTAGAAATCCATGTCTTTTTCGTAACCATTGGCTAGAAAGAAGTAGTCGCGCGTCCAGCCGCTGCGCACGGGTGGCAGCGTCGAAGGATCGAACTCCAGCGCAACCTCTTCGCCCGAACCAAAGACGGTGAATCGATCGTCGTAACCCGCTAGCAGTGGAAGAACGTCGCCGTAGCGTGTATAGGTACCCGCTTGCCGGGCGTAGGGCCCGGTGGAACTAACATCTGCGTAGACGTAATGCACGTTGCCAGCGGGAACGCCTTCCGTTTGGCGTGGGTAGCCGTGGAATCCGAGTTGAGCGTGGTCGAGTTTTACGGGATGCACGGCGGCGGCAGAATCCTGCGCGGTGCGATCTACAAGAATCGAATCCCAATAGATTTGCAAATTGGTCGAAATGCGAATACGCCGCGTTCCCGCTGGCAACTTGGCGGTGAGGTCGGCGACCATGGTCCGCGGCAGACCCGCCGGAAATCCTATATCGTCGATTACCTTTACCCACTTTCCCTGTGCGTTCTGCGCTTCAACGTATGGAGATGTCGCTTGCACACCTGCCTGGCTCCCTGCATACATGCCCGTAGCGGTGAAATACTCGATCTCGCCGTGCAGCAATAGCCGCAGAGGAGCCGCACCGTTGTACTTCTGACCCAAATCAAGTTCCAAGCTGTGCAGTTTGGTAAAACCTTTAAAGGGCAGCAACTCAAAATCGCCAACGTATTTGTGAGCCAGCAAATCCGGGAGCAGGTTGCGGCCATGGTCATCCCACACACCGGCAGGTGGCTTTGCGTTGCGGCTGGTGATTACCTTGAACGAGGGATACGGAGGATTCGCGGCGAAGAATTCGTTGGGATAAACCTCGACGTTTGCCGGATGATCAATCGCCAGCAATCTCACCCGATCTAGATAGACAACCTCTTCCATCGGCTCCATGAGGCGAAAACTGAGCTTACCGTCGCGGAGATGCAGGGCGTCACGATCAATCTTTACGTATTCCGTGCCGCGGGGAATGTTGCGTTCGCCGGGCGCAACCCAGTGTCCGAGAACGCCCGCGCCGAGCACATCTGCGATCAACCGGTACTTCTCTCCATCCCAGGCAAACAGCGTTGGGCAGGAGCTGCCGCGACGGTCGATCTCGATGAACGATTGTTCCTTGTCGCCGGGCACTTCGATCTCGTCTTGCAGGACGCCAGTTGGCCACAACATGCGAACGATGTCGGCTTGTGTTGAATCTCCCAGTCCGGCGGTAATAACCGTCGAGCTTTGCCCCAGATATCCGGAAGACCCCGCAATCTCCCACTTCTGCCGGTTGGCTCCCGCGAAGACTTCGACCTTTGTGCCGATCGCGCTGCGATTGTCGTTCAGTCCGCGGAACGCCAACCTAAGCCAATGATTTTTGTTGCCACCTTCGTTTCTGAGAAGAACGGCCGGACCATGATTTTGGGTAATCAGCAGATCCGTGCCGCCGTCGTTGTCGTAGTCGGCGGTCAGAATGGCGCGTGGGTCTTTCAGTACGACTTTGTCCAACCCTACGTCGGCCGTAACGTCCTTGAAACCGTCCAAACCGAGGTTGCGAAATAAGCGTACTTCGCCCCGCCCTTCCGCTGTTTCGCCAACAGCGACGAGATCAATCCAGCCATCGTTGTCGTAGTCGAACGCGGCAACTCCCCAGGCGCGGACCCAGTTCGTTGTGGGCAGCGCGACCGGCTCGAAGCTCTTCCCTTCCTTATTACGCCACAGAGTCAGCGCGGGCGAACCCCAGTGCGTGAATGCCAAATCCATCCAACCGTCTTTATCGAAATCGAGGACAGAAATTCCAACTGCCGGTGCAGGCATCGCCGCCGACCACGGCTCACGCGGCGCAAACTTGCCCTCGCGAGGGTTGTCGTAGATCGTGGGCGCAGACACATGCCACGCAGTCGTCACCAGATCAACCGCACGATCGTTGTTTGCGTCAGAACCTACCGCCGCGAAACTGGGGCCATTCCCCTGTAATGCCAGGCCCGTCGTAACTTCCGTGAAGGTTCCGTTGCCATTGTTGCGGAACATGACATTGGCGCCAGCAACTTTGGTAGCTTTCGCGTCCAAGGCCGATTTCCGCGGATCGAACAGAGCGTCGGTGCTGTAACGCGAGACGTAGAGATCGATGTCACCGTCGTGATCGTAGTCCAGAAACGTCAGGCCGACGTTCGAACCACTCGCAAAGGCGTCGCTCTTGATTCCAGCCGCCTCGCTAACATCCTTGAACTTTCCGTCCTTCTCGTTGTGCAGCAACAACACACGATCCTTCAGACTCACGGCGAGATCGACCAAGCCATCATTGTCGTAGTCCCCCGCAGTGCAGCCAATTGCGTGCAGCGCGGGGTCGAGACCAGCCTTGCGCGTAACGTCTTCGAATTTCCCGTTGCCAAGATTGTGATATAGCGTCATCCCGCCTGCGGGTCCGGCGTCCGCGAGGAACAGGTCCATGTTGCCATCGCCGTCGTAGTCGAGAAAGCAAGCACCCGGCCCCAGAAAGGTAGCGATATCGAGGGCAGCGCCGACGGGATGACTAACAAGGCCCGATTGTTCCGTGACAGCAACAAACTTCACCGCGATCGCGGGCGGTACGCGCTCCGCCACGGCCGATGACTCCACCGCACGTGAGTACTTGCCCTGCTCGCCATAGGCAAGACTCATCGCCGTGCCGACTTTCGTCGACGTAATTTGCTGGAAACGCACAAGGTGCTCCCGGGCCTTCGCCGTATCTCCCGATTGCTGATACGCACGCGACAACCCAAACCAAGCCGAGGCGTGCGTCGGACTCAATTTGATCGCGTGTTCAAACGATGCGATGGCCTCGGGAAACTGCCGCGCTTGCAAGTGCGCCGAGCCGAGGAAGTACCACGTGTCCGCGTCATTGGAATCAATTTCGGTGACGTGCCGAAACGCATCGACCGCCTTCTCAACATCGCCGCTGTTCTTATAGAGCAATCCCAGGTTGTACCAAGCCGTCGGGTTCTTCGGATTCTCCTGCACCACGCCGTCGAGCAAGGCCTTCGCTTCATCGACGCGCTGCAGATTGAGCAACGCAATCGCCCGGTTCAGCCGGCCGAGGCTGAATTTCGGATCCGCAACGATCGCAGCCTCAAAATTCTTCAGACCTTTCTCGAACAACTGCTGGTTCATGTAAGCGACGCCGAGGTTGTTCTGCCGCGCGGCTTCAACAGCAGATTTATTATCGGAAGAGGTCTCGTAGGAAGACGAGCCCAGAAGGCTCAACCCAAGAACTGCGACAAGAAACAACAAGGTTGGGGAACGCATGATTTGTGCTCGGCTAGAATATCAGTTCGGCGCAATCGCTCCAGCGCGGCAAATTCAGCATTAGGGTTTGGAATTTGCCAGGGTGCGCGCGTATTCGACCGGACTGGGCAGCGGCTCCAGACCTCGGCCTGCGAAAATCTCGCCGAACTCCTGGATCAGAGAGGCGTGAATGAAGCCATTCGTCGCCAGCACCTGGCGGCTGGCGATATCGAATTCCCCGCCGGCAAAGTCCGTAACCGTCCCTCCCGCCTCCTGCACAATCAGCACGCCAGCAGCGGTATCCCAGGGATTCAGGTTAAATTCCCAGAAACCCTCATAGCGTCCGCAGGCGACGTAACACAGGTCCAGCGCTGCCGAACCGGCCCGCCGCACGCCGTGCGTCTTCAGGGTGAGTTGGTGGTAGAAGTAAATGTTTGGATTCTTGTGGCGCTTCTGGCTCGGAAAGCCGGTGGCGACGAGACTGTCTTTCAGGTTCGCCGTCGCGGACACATTCACTTTTACGCCATTCAAAAAAGCGCCTCGTCCCAGCTCCGCGGAGAAAAGCTCGTCGCGTGTAGGGTCGTAGACCACTCCCGCGACCCGCTGGGCCTTGCCCTGCGCATTCAGACGCTCAATCCCAAGTGACACGCAAAACACGGGAAGACCATGAGCAAAATTTGTGGTGCCATCCAGCGGATCCACGTACCAGCGATAGCCAGCATTCGAGGCGCTCGTTGCGGCAACGCTTCCACTCTCTTCGCCAAGGACGGCGTGGGTAGGAAACTGCTCGCGCACTCGGCGGATAATCAGGGCTTCCGAGTTGCGGTCTGCTTCCGTAACCAGATCCGCTTCGCCCTTGTATTCAATTTTGACTCGGCGACGAAAGTAATCCATGAGGAGCGCACCCGCCTCGCGCGCGATGGCGGAGACAGCGGGCACGAACTCGAACGATTCTGTTTCGTTGGCTGAACTCATTCGCTAGATGAACCGGAAAGCCTACCCGCGACGCTGGCCTTCTTCCTGGATATACATGATCTCGTGCTTGTAAATGAAGAGATTCGGCGCGCCCTCGCGGGTCAGGCGGATCATGTTGCGGTCGTAATATTCGACCCAGCCGTAGACGACTTCACCGTCGGTCAGCTTCACGCTCACAGGCTTTTGCTTTTCGCCGAGGAGCTTCAGGTAGGAAGCTTCTTCAAACGTGTCTTCAGCGGGGACGATCTTTCCCTTTGGGGGACGGGTGTTGGGCGGATCCATGCGGGGGGGCATGCAGCTATTGTACAGGCTCTAGATTTTCCCTGGGACGCCAGCGCCGCGCAATCTAGAAAGTAATCTTCATGCCAAATTCGATCGCCCGCGGAGCGCCTAAAGCGAAGACTCCGGTGCCGAGACCGAGCCGATCACTCGAGTGGCCACCTGCGCCGTTTACGCTGCCGCTGATCCCATCCAGAGTCCCGCTCAAGTGCTGGTTGGACCCGTCAAAATTAGCCAGATTCAGAACGTTGAAAATCGAAACGCTCGGCTCAATGGTCACCGATTCGAACGGCTTGTAAGTCCACGCCAGGGACGTATCGAAGGAGCGCAGCCAAGCCTGCATCACCGCTCCGGGCTGTGTATTTTGCAACGGCTGGGCGACAGCGCCCAAAGCGACCAACTGGTCCTGCGTCACCAATCCCGCACCAATTAGGGCGGCGCCCGCCGGAGTGGGGAAGCCGGCATGGTTCAGGTTGTAGTTGGCGATGGCCTTATCGAGGGCCGCAATCGAGGTAACCGTCCGTCCAAAGGCGCCAAGCTTGGTTCCCGGCAATAAGTCTCCGCCCCCAGGAGAGAGGGGGCTGCCATCTCCCGTTCCGTCGCCGGTCAGATCACTCGTGAAGATGCCGCCTAAGTTCCCGGAGGCCGGAACCCGTAGGTCCAACGGAAGCGGGCTGTAGAAGTGCGAGACCACACCAAAGCGGAAGTGCCGTGGAAGTTCCGCCGTTCCGCCGAAGGAAATCTGATGCTTCCGATCCAAACCGTTGGGTCCGAGCGACTGAAGGGGGCGGTTGTTGTCCACAGCCGGATTGATGAAGTCCCCATCCTGCGCCGATGCGATGTATTTCGACCAGGCGTACGAAGCGACCAGATTCATGCGCTGGACGCCGCGAAAAGGATGAGTGACATTCTGTTTGAAAGACATCTGCACGGCAGTGTATTTCGAATAACCGATGGGAAACTGCATTAGATTGGAGCCCAGGTTGCGATTGATACCGGGAAACGCAGCCGCTGGACAGGGACCTCCGGAGCAAAGGAACGATCCAGAATCCAGACCGTTGGCGGCGAAAGTCGTTATGTCGGCTTTCGTACCTCCGAATGGAGGAGGCGCGGCAAGAATACACTTCACTTCAGCCTGCGAGGCCGATCCTGCGGCTGCGGCCGAGGGACATCCATAAGCAGCACCGGTCGCGTTAATCGCGGCTAGGCCGTTGGCGACATTCAGGAAGTTGGCGTCCCCGACGTGGTTCACGTCAATGCCGAGCAGCGTATGGGTGCTCACGTTGCGCAGGTAGTCCACTGTCAGGACACTATTGACACCCAGTTGGCGCTGAATTCCCACGTTCATCTGCAGTGAACGAGGGCTCTTGTAGGCTGGTGCGATCAGTTCCGTACCCGTTGCATTGATCCCCGAACTTAGAGTGTTGCCGATGAAAACACCGTTCACAGCAGGGCCGGCGGCAATCGTTGCGGCTTGGTACTGCTGTTGCAAGGCCGCGATTTGGTCGGCCACAGCGCCGATGGGCTGACCGCAAAACGTCGGTGTGATCGATGTGCCGTCAGGGAGCGTAAAGGTTTGAGGTTTACCGCCGGCACATGCAATCTGGGTGCCGTTGAACAAACCCTGCTGCAGGCGCGCTGGACGGTCGTAAAGGATGTTGTTCCAAATTGCATTCTCGTAGTAAATCCCGGCGCCTAGGCGCACGACCGTCTTGCCATCTTTGAAGGGATCCCAGGTCAAACCTAGCTGAGGACCGAAGTTCGTATTAGGCTGCCGCACTCGCCCCGACAAACCCGCTCCAAAAAGGTCGAGAATGTTTCGTTGGCACGGAGTCCCGCCGGCCACCAGGTTCGCCGCCAGGGTGGGATCGAGTTGGGAACAGGGCACGGGAGCAACATCGCTGTCGGTGCGCCCAGTGTCGCGCTGATAGCGAATGCCTCCAGTGATAGTGAGGTTGGGACGAAATTTCCAGGTGTCGCCAAAATACACCGCAGTGCGGTTATCGGGACCCAGACCGCCCGCGGGTAGGCCAAAGGCCTTGAGTTCCGAGCTGAAGCCCTGGCCGTTGCCCAGGGTCACGCTATCGGCGGTGTAGAGCAGCGGGTTGGTTTCGCTCGTGGCGACCGCATTCACGGCTGGCGCCGAGCCCAAGAAATCCGCTGTGCCGCCGCCTTGGATGCGGTTGTACCCGCCGCCGAAGCGGAAGATGTGTGCCTTGTAGGTTCGGCTGCCGTCGTACTTGAACTGCTTGTTGGATTGGAAAGTCGTCTGCGGGGCCAGATAGCTGGGGCCGGAACAGAATACATCCGTGCCAGGACCGAGACAGAATGGATCACTCCCGATGGCGATTTCCAGATTCGGAGCGGGGTTGACGCTGATGCCTTTCGTCGCGTCGCTGATGCCGTTGCGAAACTTCATATAACTGACGCGGATGCTGTGCGTGTAGTTGCCCCGGTTGAAGTCCAAACCTGCGGCATGCACCGGCGTGTGGCTGCTATTGGCAAACACCTGGTAGGAGGTAGGGATGACGGGAGCAACATCGCGATTCTGCTCGTAAGAAAAGCGGTAGAAAAAGTGGTAGTTATCCGGCTTGATTTGCCAGTCGAGCTTGCCAAGAATCTCAGTATCGCGGAATGGAGAGCTATAGTTTGGCCCAGGAACGTTGAACGCTACGCCTGGCGCGGAGAGATCCTGCTTCACACGCTCGCCGTCCAAAAAGAAAAAGAACTTGTCTTTGACCAGAGCACCGCCCAGGCTGCCGCCGAACTGATGTCGCTGGAACGGCGAATCGATCCCTCCCGGCAGCGCAGCCGCAATCCGGTGGTCGCGGAAGTCGTAATATCCCTGGCCATGGAGTTGGTTGGTGCCGGAGCGTGGGCGCAGCGAGAGATTATTTCCGAGCTTGCGGTGAGTAAGGGAATTCAGTTTTCTATGACACCGCAGAGTACCAATGGTTGGGAACTGATTGCAGCGGCAGAGAATCTGGCTGCTGACATTGCAGCCCTTGCGTGGCAACGCTTCCGGAGCGGTGAGGTGGAAAACGCGGAGTCACTGCAAGCGCTTTATGTGCGTCCCTCTGATGCAGAACTAAAAAAGAATGCGACTCGCAGTTGAGCGGTTGGCTGAGACCGCAACTGCATACGAGCAGTTTCCTACTGTTTCCCGGGCACGAGAATAAATGTCAGCGATTGAAGCAGCATTGCCTGGCCTGGCGGAAGCTGGGTCCGTCCTGGTTTCGCCAATGAGCGAGCACGATCTGCTCGAGGTTGTCGAGATCGAAGAGAGTAGCGGGCTGA
>Ga0137403_10001292_pt1 | contig 31595 bp, 18 predicted proteins | sample CZOMad2_1_16fung_FD_122057 | JGI IMG/M metagenome (GOLD analysis project Ga0137403, IMG submission 122057) | Vadose zone soil fungal communities from Angelo Coast Range Reserve, California, USA - CZOMad2_1_16fungal (Hybrid Assembly) | ecosystem: Environmental > Terrestrial > Soil > Vadose zone... | reverse complement strand
AACACCGCCGAGGATGCTTGCCGGTACATTCTCGATGTTTGTCATTGGCGGGCGGCGAAAATGGTGGTGAAAGGGAAGAGCATCACGTCGGAGGAAATTCGGCTCAACCATATTTTGGAGAAGGAGGGGATTGAAGTCGTTGAGAGCGACCTAGCGGAATTTATATTGCAATTGGCGGATGAGCAGCCTTCGCATTTTTTGGCGCCGGCGCTGCATTACAGCCGCGAACGCATTACGGCGCTTTTCAAGCGCAAATTCAAGACAGAATTGCCGTTGGATACCGGCGAGGAATTGACGCGATTCGCGCGAGAACGGCTGCGCGACAAATTTTTGTACGCCGACGTGGGAATCACCGGCGCGAATTTGATTGCCGCGGATACCGGGACGCTAATGCTGGTGGAGAGCGAAGGAAACATCCGGCTGGCGAGTTATTTGCCGCCGGTGCACATCGCGATTGCGGGCGTGGAAAAAATCATACCGACGCGGCAGGAAATGGCGCCGTTTCTGGATTTGTTGTCGGCCAGCGCGGTGGGACAGAAGATGTCGGTGTATACGAGCTTTCTGAGCCCGCCGCTGACTGATCCTCCGTTTGCGCTGCCTGGGAAACCGATGAAGCCGCGCGAATTCCATTTGGTACTGATCGATAACGGACGGATGCAGATGCGCGAGGATCCGGTTTTCAAGGAGGCGCTGAATTGCATTCGCTGCGGGGCTTGCTTGAATTCGTGCGCGAATTTTCAGACGGTGGGGGGGCACGCGTTCGGGGGCGAGACGTATTCGGGCGGCATCGGCGGATCGTGGGAAGCGGGCACCAGCAAGCTCGAGAACGCGCGATTTTCGGAGATGTGCACTGGCTGCACGCGGTGCGTGAACCAGTGCCCGGTGCGTATCGATATTCCGTGGCTGAATGAAAATTTGGCGCGGCAGCTGAATCAGAAGGAACTGCCCGCGACACTTCGCAGCGTGCTCGGGTCCGTAACCGGCGCGGCGACGGAAGATCGAAGTGCGCCGATCGCAAAGATTTTTTTTGGAAACTACCATTATTTTGCGAAATGGGGGACGCGGTTTTCTTCGATCGCGAATCTGATTAGCGGTGATAGCAAGAAACGGCATAAGGACGGAGAGGGTGAGGTCAAAGAAACGATAAGCCCTGCGCGCCTCTTGATGGAACGCTGGCTTGGGTTGGATCACCGGCGAGGACTGCCGCCTTTCCCGAAGCAAACTTTAGTACAGGCGGCGCGGCAGCTCACGGCGCCTTCGAGCAAAGGGCGAGACACGAAGGTGGTGGTCTTCGCCGACGTGTTTACGAACTACGGGATGGCGCGGCGCGGTATAGCGACCATTGAGGTGCTGCGAGCGCTGGGCGCGGACGTGGTGGTGAGCGAATCGGTGCCGGAGGGGCGGGCAGCATTGTCGCAAGGGATGATCGCGACGGCGAAGCTGCATGCTCGGCGCGCGGCGATGGAGCTGGATTCGCATGTCAGCGATGGGCGCGACATCGTGGTGGTCGAGCCGAGTTCGCTGTCGATGTTCCGGCGGGATTTTTCGCATTTGCTGGACAGCAAGGAACGCTTCGAACGATTTCGTTCGCGGGCGTTCGAACCGGTGGAGTACGTGGTGCGTATGCTGGCGAAGTCGGGGCGTATGGCGCAGCAGGTGTTTGACATCTCGAAATCGAAAGTGGGCTACCGGCTATTTTTTCATGCACACTGTCAGCAGAAGACGATTGGTTGCGAGGAGCCCACGCTCGCGCTGTTCCGCGAACTGGGATTCGATGTCGTGACCTCGAACGTGGAATGTTGCGGGATGGCCGGGAGCTTCGGGTATAAAAAGGATTTCTACGATCTGAGCATGGCGGTGGGAGCGGATCTTTTCGGGCAGGTGGTGCAGCAGGATCGCAACGGCGGGACGCGGCAGATTGTGGCCAGCGGAACATCGTGCACGGAGCAGATGCACGCAGGGTTCGATCGTTCGGTGTTGCACCCGATGGAAATATTGGCGTCGTTGCTGGAGGTTCAGGAGTCCGCGGCGAAGCTTGGGGAACTTGAGGAAGAAGACAGGGAGTTGGAATCGGACGTGGCGTCGCTCAAACGGGGGCGCAAGGAAGTGTCCAAGAGTTGAATGGTGTGCACGACGGGAATTTTGTGGCCGGTGCGCACGAGTGCGGATTGTAGCTGCAGCAGGCAGCCGGGATTTCCGGTGGCGATGACGTCGGCATTGAGCGGAGTGATGAGTTGGGCTTTGCGGTCGCCTAAGGCGTTGGCCGCGTCGGGTTGCACGAGATTGTAAATACCTGCCGAGCCGCAGCAGACTGCGGACTCTGGAATTTCCGCCAACTCCACGCCGGGAATGCCTAATAGGAGGGCTCGCGGCTGCAGGCGAATGCCTTGCGCGTGTTGCAGGTGGCAGGCGTCGTGATAGGCGACGCGCAGCTTCAGCGGATTTCGTTTTGCGCGCGGTTCGAGATTCCCTAAAAACTCGGTGATGTCTTTGCATTTCGACGCGAAGGCTTTTGCGCGCGCGGCGTATTGCGGGTCGTCGCGCAACAGGTGGCCGTACTCTTTCACGTTGGAACCGCACCCGGCTGCGTTGGTGATGATGGTGTCGACGCTGGCGCGCTCGAAGGCGTCGATCGTCTTGCGCGCCAGCACGATGGCGGCGGCTTCTTCGCCGGCGTGGACCATGAGCGCGCCGCAGCAAGGTTGGCCGGGCGGGGCGACCACTTCGCAGCCTTCGGCGGAAAGGATGCGGACGGTTGCGGCATTGACCTGCGGGAGAAATTCACGCTGCACGCAGCCGAGAAGCAGGCCGACGCGGTGGCGTTTTGTGCCCTGCGCGGCAGTCACGCCAGGAATGGATTCGTCGGCGCCGATCTGCGGCATCAGCGCTTCCATCGCGCGCAAGTTCTTCGGGAACAGATTCAGGAAGCCGCTGCGGCGCAGCAAAGCCTGCACGCCGGACTTCTGATAGGCGAGAAGGGGGAGGCGCATCATCCGCAGTCGATCGGGTCTGGTGAACGTGGCGAAGATCAATCGCCGGTATAGTTTTTCGGCGAAGGATCGTTTGTGGTTGCGTTCGATTTGCGCGCGGGTAGCTTCGATGAGCTTGCTGTAGTCGACGCCGGAAGGGCAGGCAGTCATGCAGGCCATGCAGCCGAGGCAGGAATCGAAATGGCTGACCCATTGCGGATTCATGTCGGTCTGCCCGTCGGCAGCGAGTTTCATCAAGTAGATGCGGCCACGCGGGGAATCCATTTCTTCATTCCACAGGACATAGGTTGGACAGACGGGAAGGCAGAATCCGCAGTGGACGCACTGGTCGATGAGTTCTTGCGCCGGAGGGTGATGGGAATCGAAGGCTGTGGGAGCGGCGGGTGTCTGCGTCGGATCGGCCATCAGATGCCCCCGACGAAACGGCCTGGATTCAGCGTGGATTTCGGATCGAATTGCTGTTTTAACGCGCGCATCAGCGGGAGTGCGTCGCCGGGATTTCCCCAGGAGTTCAGTGCGAACGTTTTTGCCGATGGCCGATGATAGACCACGAGTGAATCGTCCTGGTATTCAAGGTCGCAACGAATCAGTTCCAGTACAAAAGCGAGCGCCATCGGTTCGCCCACAAGATGAATTGTGCCGACACCGGTTGCCTGGAAAACGGCGTTACAGCGGGCTTGGCGTGCCGAGGCTCGGGCGAGTGCTTCCATCACATCGGCAATTTTCGCGGGCAGCGTGGAGATCTTGGCGACGGCGGAATTCGATTGGTCATCGCTGCCGGCCGAGAAGAGTTCCTGACGAGCGTTCCAGACGGCGGGGCCGGGATCGATGACTGCGGAGGGGGTGAGAAGCGTTTTTAGTTGCGCGACCTGGGCATCGAGGCCTGCCTGGGTGGCTTCGAAGAGCACGTCGATCTGCGGCTGCATGGATTCGACGAAGCGAACCTGGGCGGCGCTGTGTGCGAGCTTAGAACTTTGAATGGCGAGGAGCAGGCGTTGGGCTTCGCGGGGGTTGCGTGCGAGGCAGGAGATAGTCCGGGCTTCTTTCGGAAGCGGGTGAAGGCGGAAGGTGGCTTGGGTGATTACGCCGAGCGTGCCCAGCGCGCCGGTGACTAGTTTTGGGAGATCGTAGCCGGCGACATTTTTTACGACTTTGCCGCCGCTCTTGGCTAGCGTGCCGTCGGGTAGGGCGAGGGTTACGCCGATGATCAAGTCTCTCAGGGAGCCGAAGCGGAGGCGGAGTGCGCCGCTGTCGTTGGTGGAGAGGACGCCACCTACCGTGGCGCGACTGGGCCACAACGGATCGAGGGCTAAACGCTGGCCGTGTTGGGACAGGGATTCGCGCAATTGTTTTATGGTGCAGCCGGCTTCTACCGTTGCGGTGAGGTCGGACCATGCGTGCTCGGTGATGGCGTTGAGGCGGGCGGTGGAAAGGAGGATGTCGGCGCGGTGTGGGGGATTGCCCCAGGCTAACTTGGTGCCACCGCCGCGGGGAATTACTGAGAGGTCTGCGTTGTTTGCGAGTTGCAGAACCTTGGCTAGCTCTTGCTCTGTGGCTGGTTCGATCAGAACTGGTTGCGCGGATTCAGCGGTAGATTGCGGGCGGGGACACAGACGGAAGTCTGTGCCACTTGGGCGGACGTTGTCCGGGCCAACGATCGTGCGGGCGGCTTGTTCAAATGTGGATAGGCGTTCGTTGAATTGGGGCGAGACGCCGGGGCTCATCGTCAGAAGCGCTCCGCAATGCCGGCGATTTCTAGCGGATGGGCTTCGTATTTGCCGGGTTTTTCGCCGCAGAGGCGTGGGGTCGGGAAGAGCTTCGTGGGATTCGAGAGTTGGAGTGGGTCGAAGGCGCAGCGGACGCGGTGCATGGTTTGCAAGTCGGGTTCGCTGAACATTTTGGACATGGCTTGCTTTTTGTCTTCGCCTACGCCGTGTTCGCCAGTGATCGATCCGCCTGCGGCGATGCAGATTTCGAGAATTTGGTAGGAGAGAGCTTCGGCGGCGGCTTCCTGGCCTGCGATGCGGCGATCGTAAAGGACGAGTGGATGTAGATTGCCGTCGCCGGCGTGGAAGACGTTGGCCACGCGGACGCCGGATTCTCTGCTCAGGCGGTCGATCTCGCTCATGACTTGGGGGAGAGCGGTGCGGGGGATTACGCCGTCTTGCACGATGTAGTTTGGGGAGATGCGGCCCATGGCGGCGAAGGCGGCTTTGCGGCCTTTCCAGACCAGGGCGCGCTCGACGTCGGATTGCGCTACGCGGATTTCGGATGCGCCGTTGTTGCGGCAGATTTCGTTGACGTGGGTCATCAGGAATTGGACTTCGGCGGCTGGGCCGTCGAGTTCGACCAGCAATAAGGCTCCGCAGTCGGGATAGTTGGCGTGGACGGCTGCTTCCGCGGCCTGGATTGCAAGGCGATCCATCATTTCGATGGCGGCTGGGAGCATGCCGGCGGCGATGATGTCGCTTACGGCTGCGCCTGCCTCGTTGGTGGAGGGGAATGCGGCGATCAAGGTGTGGACGCATTCGGGACGCTTGACGATGCGGAGAATCACTTTTGTAGCGATACCTAGCGTGCCTTCGGAACCGACGAAGACACCGGCTAGATCGTAGCCTGGGGCGTCCAGGGATTTGCCGCCTAGATGCACAAGCGTTCCGTCGGGCAGGACGACTTCGAGGCCTAGAACGTGAGTTGTCGTGAACCCATACTTTAAACAGTGAGCGCCGCCGGAATTTTCGGCGACGTTGCCGCCGATGCTGCACACCGATTGGGAGGATGGGTCGGGGGCGTAGAAATATTCCTGGGCGCTGACGCGGCCGGTGATGTCGAGGTTGATGACACCGGGTTCCGCAACTACGCGGGCGTTGGGCAGGTCGATTTCGAGGATGCGGTTCATGCGGGTGAGGCTGATGACCACGCCGTTTTCGACGGGTAACGCGCCGCCGCTCAGGCCTGTCCCCGAGCCGCGAGCAACGAAGGGAGTGCGTTCGCGATGGCAGAGGCGCACGATGGCCTGGACTTGCTCGGTGGACTCCGGAAGCAACACACCTAGTGGCATGACGCGGAAATTGGTCAGCGCGTCGCATTCATAGGTGTGGAGTTCTTCGGCGGAAGTAATCAGGCCGCGCGCGCCGACAATAGCGCGCAATTCTTGAACGATGCGAGCGTCCACGCTGGCCTTTCCGCGGCTGGGCGGGTGCTCCTCGAGTGAGAATGGAGGAGAAGGAGAAGCTTGCCCCATCGTTCCGGGAAGGTCAAACGACGGAAACGCAACGGTCAATGCACGATGCCTACTACAGAAGCGTTAAAGGCGGATCGTCAATGAATGACCATCTTCGTGAACGGAAAGACGTACGCCTGGAGGAACACCAAGACGCCCACTAGCGACGCCAGCGCGATGCTGTGTAAGAAGACGTAACGGAGGATGTCGCCTTCGTGGCCGTACCATTCGGTCGCGGTGCTGGCTACGACGATGCTTTGGGCGTCGATCATCTTGCCCATTACGCCGCCGCAACTGTTGGCGGCGCACATCAAGATAGGCGACACGCCTACTTGAGTCGCGGAAATTTTCTGCAGGCTGCCGAAGAGGACGTTGGAGGAAGTGTCGGAACCGGTGAGCGCGACGCCCAGCCAGCCTAGGAGCGTGCCGAAGAAGGGATACAGCATGCCTGTGCGGGCGAACGCCAGGCCCATGGTGGCGTCGAGGCCCGAATAGCGGGTCATAAATCCGATGGACATCATGGCGGAAATGGTTAGCAGGGAGAAGCGGACTTTGTACAAGGTCTTGCCGTATTGGCGTATTAGTTGGAGGGGACCGAAGCCCATGAGAAGGCCGGAAATGATGGCGGCGATCAGGATGGCAGTGCCGGAAGCGGAAATCCAGTTGAGCTGAAAAATCGCGGGCTCGGGTGTGGGCTTCGCGACGACAGGTGGGACGCGCAGGATCAGGTTGTGCAGTCCGGCTACGGGAATTTTGAATATAGAGATTTTGTCGAGAAAGGTCTTCGCTGAGGGAAGTCCCCAGACAAAAACCAGGACGCTCAAAATGGCCCACGGGGTCCACGCTTTTACGACTTCAGCAGTGCGATGTCCGTGCGTTCCCCTGGCGGCGCGGCCGGCTTCGTGTCCTTCAAGACCCCAGATTCTTTTCGGGTGCCACACCAGGAGCAAGGCGGTGACGGCTGCCATGGAACACACCGAGGCGGTGACGTCTACCAGCCAGGGGCCGTGAAAGTTGGAAACCAAAAATTGCGGGATGGCGAAGAATACGCCGGCAACCAGGACGGCCGGCCAGACTTCCAGCATTCCGCTGAGCCCGGCGAAAGTCCAGATCAGCCAGAATGGCACCAACACGGAAAAGAACGGCAGTATTCGACCGGCCATCCCGCTGAGTTGCAATAGATTGAGTCCGCTGACGCCCGCCAAGGCGATGAGCGGAGTTCCGATGGCCCCATAAGCCACGGGAGCGGTGTTAGCGATGAGGGAGAGCCCCGAGGCTTGCAGGGGCTTGAACCCTAATCCAATCAGGATAGCTGCGGTAACAGCTACCGGCGTTCCAAATCCGGCGGCACCCTCGAAAAATGCGCCGAACGCAAAGGCAATCAATACCAATTGAAGGCGACGGTCCTGGGTGATGCCCATCAAGCTGTCCTGCAAGATTTTGAAGCGTCCGGCTTCGCAGTTGAGGTCATACATGAAGATGACATTCAGGATGATCCAGCCGATGGGAAACAGGCCGTAGCACATGCCATAGATCCCGGCCATCACTCCCATCTTCACAGGCATTCCGAACACGCCAACCGCAATCAACAAGGAAGCCGCCAGCCCCAGCAACGCCGCGTAGTGCGCCTTGATGCGCAATGCTCCCAGAGCTCCGAGCAGTACCAGAACGGGTAGGGCGGCCACCAGCGTGGAAAGCCACCAATGCCCGAGCGGGTCATAGACTTGTGTCCAGGTCACAGCAGCCCTCCCGTCTGGAAATGCCGGAGCCAATGCGTGGATGATCTTGCACGCCGGGGAAAAAAGAGGAGCAGACGCACTCTTCATTTCCCCTGCGAAGCTTTGAGTTTCGGATGCTGGATACTTCCTTGCCTTGAGATTGTCAAGTGATAAGTCCGAATGAACAGATTGGAGCGTGACGCTTCCAGAGGGTGCTCGCGGTAGAATGAATGCGCGGGGATATCGGTGCGACGACAAGGCGGCAGCCTAGGCGCAGGCTTTCTTAGTAGCGGAAATTCTCGGGTTGCTTGCCGCGTTGGCGGAGAAAAAGCCGCAGGACTCCGCCCTGCGCTGCAAGTTCTATCGCAGAGTTAAAGACCAGGTAAACTTAACGGATGGAATCGAGAGTCGCCATTTACGGCGCCCTTCAGCGGTATTGGGGCTATGAGTCGTTCCGGCCTTTGCAGGAGCGGATCGTTGGCAGCTTGCTTGAAGGCCGCGATGCCTGCGTTGTGATGCCGACCGGCGGCGGCAAATCTCTCTGTTATCAATTGCCTGCGGCGATGTTGGCAGGGAAGACCGTCGTCGTGGTTTCGCCTCTTATCGCTTTGATGCAGGATCAGATGGCGCAGCTCACGCAGATGGGAATTGCGGCAGCGGTGCTCAACAGTTCGATGTCCGGGGACCAGCAGTCGCACATTGTGCGCAGGGCGGCGGCCGGCGAATTTCGCTTGCTGTACCTGTCGCCGGAACGGCTGGCCCGAGGCGACTCGGTGGAGTGGTTGAAGCGCGTTCCGATTTCGCTTTTTGCGATCGACGAAGCGCACTGCATTTCCGAGTGGGGGCACGAGTTTCGCCCGGAATATCGCCAACTGAGTTCGCTCCGGGCTCACTTTCCGGGGTGCCACATCGCGGCGTTTACGGCCAGCGCCACGCGACAGGTGCGCCACGACATCATTGAGCAACTTAAGCTGCGCAATCCGGATAAGTACATTGCCAGCTTTCACCGGCCGAATTTGCGCTACGTCGTCAGAGAATGCGAAGCACGCACACAGAATACCCTGTTGCTGCGCGCGCTGCGGAATTATACGGGCAGCAATATCATCGTCTATGCGCCCACCATCAATCGTGTCGAGGAGACCGTGGATTTTCTGGAAGGGCAGGGAATTCCCGCGATTGCGTATCACGGCCAAATGGATAGCAACGCACGCAGGCGCAATCAAGAGCGCTGGATGTCCGACGAAGTGCGCGTGCTGGTGGGTACGATTGCGTTTGGTTTGGGGATCAATAAGGCGGCTGTGCGCGCGGTGATTCATCTTTCGCTGCCGAAATCGGTCGAGCAGTATTACCAGGAGGCTGGCCGCGCAGGTCGCGATGGCTTGCCGGCGGACTGCGCGTTGCTTTGGCAGAAGCGCGACGTTGGCCTGCTGGCCTATTTCATTGGACAGGTCACCGACGTGAGCGAAAGGGAGCGCGCCTGGCAACGCTATCACGAGGTACGGCGTTTCGTAGAGTCCGAGACCTGCCGTCATCAGCAGATTTGCTCCCACTTTGGCGAAAACACAAAATGGAAATCCTGTGGAGCTTGCGATGTCTGCGGCGCGGCGCTCCCATGGCTTGCCGAGCCGGTGGAGGCCCCTAAAGCCAGGCGCAAGGCAGCGGCGGCGCACGCCGGAGCTGCCCCAAATAGACAAGAATTGAGTGCCGCATCTCCCGCTATCGGCGGCGGCGAGTTACGACTCACGGCGATGCCGTCGGCGAGTAAGGTAGGGGATGTTAACGATGAACTGCGGGAATACCTCCGCGAGTGGCGGCGAACCACGGCAAGGGAGCAAGGCATCGCCGCATTCATCATCATGCACGACACTTCTCTAGCGGAATTGTGTCGCGTCAGGCCCGGTTCGTTGTCTGAATTGAGACGGGTTCCAGGCTTTGGCGAACGCAAGACCGAGTTGTATGGTCGGGGCATCCTCGACGCGCTGGCTCGATTTCGCAACGGTGCCAGGGCTACGGAGGCTGCCAGCAAGACCTCCGACCCCGGTGGAGAAACACTAAAACTGATGGAGGAAGGGCACACGCTCGAGGAGATTGCGCAAAGGCGTGGGCGCCAACTTAGTACCGTCGTGTCCATGGTCGCCGCCATGGTGGAACGTGGCGAGGTGGAATTCGAACCCGGATGGATTCATGGAGACCACCAGGAAAAGATTGAAGCAGCGTGTGCGCTCTTCGGCACGGAACGCTTCAAGCCGATAAAGGAGTACTTGACCGAGGAGATCACCTACGACGAGATCAAATTGGTAGTGGCCTTTTTACGCCGGCCTCAGGCTTCCACCTGATACGATGCCGGTATCCATGAATGGTATTCTGTGAAAGCGGAGACCGGCTAGGCGATGGGCCACGCTGAGGTTCTGGGTCACAAGTACTACGATGCCTTAGCGGAGCGGTACTATTCGTACTCCGTGACGGCGGTCCAGTAAGATCAGTACCTCTTATCTATGGTTGGCTCACCCGTGTGAGCCGAAAATAGACCCAAAGAGCTAGAGATGTTCCCGGCTCGACGGAGAATTTCTCCCATAGCGTGGCCAAGTCTTGATGATGTCGCGCCCGATTGGAATGGCGAGCGCGGCGATGTTCTTCAGGTGAGGCCATGGGGAGTGATTGGACGCTCCAATGCTCGTTATCATCGGAATGATACTCTTGCTGACCTGGATCTTCGATCACGCGTTTCATTTGGGCGCGGATTCCATCGTCAATCTACTGTTAATTTTCGCAAGTATTTCGTTCGCGCTGGATTACCTTCGCGAAAAAGATGTCGAGCCACGTCCCGGATGGGATGATCGGCCGCCGAAATCTCGCTTGGGTGCCGCGGCGCGATGGATCCGGCGCGGGTTCGATGGCTCTGCTGCGCCCATGGCGCCTCCGGCGGAAAAGCCCGCCGCTCACGGCAAGGGCGGCGTATAACGAATTGCCCTGAGGGCGCCGGTACGACGGCAGGCAGTTGGCGCGTACAGTTGGGAAGGTTTGCGAGACAATTTTCTCTTGGGGACTTACTTCCTCACCTGAAATAGCGCGGCGATCCCTCGTCGATCCACGAGTTGCAGTTGATTGGGCAGGAAACGATCCAGATTGGACGCGCCGTCGGCATTGAGAACGAGCACGTAGTCGAATTTCTGACTCCAGCCGGTCAAGAACGGAAACCTCTTCAACTCGATCGGTGGTATCTGATCCAAAGCCAAATACGTGTAATTTACGGGCGGGCTGTCCACTGCCTGCAGATCGCGATAGGGTTCCTTGATCACGATCGGTTGCTTGGTATCCTCCGCGAAAATGTTGGGCCAAAAAGCGTGACGATCCAGTAGCACGAAGGCGGCGAGATGCCAGTAGGTCGGCGTGAGCTCTGGCAAGCGCCTGCTGATCGGCATGGACGCACACCATGCCGGGTTGTCGGTGCAAACTACGTCCGCGGCCAGCACGCGACTTCCTGGCGTCACGGACGCGATCACCTGGCGCACGTCATCGACGTCGCGTTGCGATTGCATCCAGACGCTGGTGATGAAAGTGATCCTCGCGAGAAACAGCGCGGCGAACAGGATTCCTGAGGCAATCCGCTGGCGGGGAGTGAGGCCCGCCGGCATGAAGCCCGCAAAGATCATGAAACCCAGCATGATCGGCAAGCGGATGTCCAGAAAGTATGTACCCTTCATGGCTCTGGGCATCGCGATGTAGGTCACCAGCAAAATTACGGACGCAATCAGCGCGGCTGCGGATATTCTGGCGCGTCGCTGCGTAACGCAAAAAATCAGAAATGCGATCAGGGGAACGATCGTCAGAACGTCGAAAGCGGAGGAATAGTCGAGAAAAGGGCCGAAGAAGTTGGCCGTTTTTTGGGCAACGTGTGGCCAGCGTGCGGCGTCTTCGATCTGCTCGAGCGGCGAGACGAAGTAGAAAGTCGTTGGAATCACCAGCGCTAGCACCAGAAATATGGCGCGCTTTGTGGCATGACGTACATCTGGGAGCGTTCGCAAGTCTTTGCCAAAAAGGACGGTTAGCTCGTACGATCCAATTAGTAAGGCGTAGAAGCAAAATCCAAACATGTGAAAGAAGAATGCGAGCGTCGCGACGACCGCACCGAAACTCACGGTTCCGATCGGGAATCGCTCGCGATAAAGGACCCATGCCGCTGCTCCCCACATCGCGATGCCGATCGCTAATTCGAAGTTCATGAAGCCCATCAGGAACGTGACGTTAAACGCAGCGAAACCCGCGGCAATCTGCCAATACGAGCGCCGTTGAAAATAGGCGCAACTCAAGGCGACCGCTCCGCTTGTGGGTAGGAGAAGGCAAAGCGATAGCACCACGCGGCCTGCCAACAGGGGAGAAAACACATGCATCAGCGCGGGAAGCAGCAGGTCCACGGCAATATTCGGAATGATTTGCCAGTGCACGGAAAACATTTGGCTGAGGACCGGGTCGGATGTACCGAATGCAAGCAGGTAGCAGCGCGCCAGATGATTCGGGTAGTCGGTGAGCGGCGGGACCTCGACGGCGATGATTGGTACGAGCAGCGTAGTCAGCATGAACGCCAGGCTGACCCACCATGTGAGCGGGCAGTCCAGAATGCTGGCTGTTGGTATTAGCTCGCTGACACGGTTCGCCGGGTGGTAATCCACGGCCGCTGCCGATGTGTGCAGTTTGACGTTTCGATTCACCGAGAGACACTCATTCTGTCCGGGGTACTGGGAAAACGCTGACTTTCGTGCCAGCTGCGGAGGGACGAGCGACGCGCGCCACCACTTATACTATCTCAGCGCGGACATCTTCAATACTGGAAATGTCTAGTTACCTTTTGATCCGGAACAGCGCGGCGATTCCCTGGCGTTCCACAAGTTGTAACTGATTGGGTAGAAAATGATCCAGATTCGGCGCTCCCTCGGCATTCAAAACCAAGACGTAGTCGAATTTATTTTTCCAATCCGCGAGGAACGGAAAGCGCGCTAACTCTGATTCCGGCACCTGACGCATCGCGAGATCGATGTAATTCAGTGGCGGGCTGCGGACGGCTTCCAACTGACGATACGGTTCGTTAATGGCAATGGGTTGCTGCGATTCCTCAGCGAAAATATTGGGCCAGAAGGCATGGCGATCCAGCAGGACAAACGAGGCCAGGTGCCAATAGGTAGCTGCAACGTCCGGCAGGCGCCGGCTCATCGGCATCGCCAAATACCAGTCTGGATTGTCGTGATAGATCACGTCGGCAGCCAGCACACGGCTTCCCGGCGTAACCGGCTTGATTGTTTGACGGAGATCGGCGAGGTCGCGCTGCGAGTGCACCCAGACATCGGCGATCAAAGCGACCCGGGCCACGAACAGCACGACGAAAAATGAAACAGCAGCATATCGCTCGCGTGAGTTCAATCCTCTGGGCATGAAACCCGCAAAAACCATGAAGCCCAGCATGACGGGCAACCGCGTGTCTACGAAGTGCACCCCCTTGAACGCTACTGGGGTGACTAGGTAGACGCACAGCAGAGCAGTGCAGCAGATCAGCGCGGCTTTCGAAACACGCGCCCGGCCATTCATCACGCAATAAATCAGAAATGCCAACAGAGATGTGGCGATCAGCAGGTCAAAGAGTGAGGAGTATTCCAAGACGGAATCAAACGCGAAATACAGCTTCTTCGTGAGTGACAGCCATGCTGCAGAGAAACTCATTCTTTCCAGCGGCGAAACGCTGTAGAGAATGGCCGGAACGATCATAACTACGCCGAGCGCCGACGCCCGAGTAGCTGCGTAACGCACATCGGCCAACTCTCGCAAGCGCCTCTCGAACACGACGAAAAATTCATACGAGCCGATCAGCAGGGCGTAAAAGCAGAATCCGAATAAATGAAAAAAAAATATGACGGGGGCGAGAAGGACGGCCGAGACAACCGTCGCCACCGGATACTCTTCGCGGTAGCGAATCCATGCGGCGGCTCCCCACATGGCGATTCCGATGGCGAGTTCGAAATTCATGAATCCCATCAGAAACAGCACGTTGAACGCAGCGAATCCCGCGCCCATTTGCCACAGCGAACGCCGTTTGAAATAGGCGCGGCTCAGGGCGACGGCACCGGTCGTCGGCACGAGCAGACAAAATACCAGCATGATGCGTCCGGCAAGCAGGGGAGGGAACACGTGCATGAGCCTGGGCAGGATCAGGTCGACGGCGATATTCGGTATGATTTGCCAGTGCGTGGAAAACATGTGCCGCAGCACGGGATCGGAATCACCGAACGCGAGCAGGTAGCAGCGCGCCAGGTGATTGGGATAGTCCGTGAGTGGCGGCACCTCGGTGACGGCGATCGGCACCAGTAGGGTCGCAAGCATGAGTCCAAGGCCGATCCACCAGGTGATCGCCCGGTCGAGCAGATGCTCTTGCACAATGGCAGCCGATCGGTGTCCGGCAGCAATTTTTTCTTGAGGCCTGTACGCGAGAGCGACTTCGGAGGTGGCGAAGTCGGGTCCAATGTTCACGAAGGTCAGCCCATCAATTTGGATTTGCTATGCGAGTTGCGGGGAGGGCGCGAACAACGCAGAAAGGTTTATAGCTGGAAGGCCGTGCTGCTTCCATACGGTGAAGCTGGTAAATCGACTGAGCAAAGCCTGTAAGGGCGAAATTAAGTGAACTAGCCGCCGTGGCCGCCGGTGAGTTCGCGAACAATGGAACTGACGAAGTTTTTCGCATCGCCGAAGAGCATCAGGGTTCGATCAAGATAGTAGAGTGGATTATCGATGCCCGCGAAGCCTGCGGCCATGCTGCGCTTGATGACCATGACGGTGCGGGCCCTGTCCACATCGAGAATGGGCATGCCGTAGATCGGGCTGTTGGGATCGGTGCGGGCGGCGGGATTGGTTACGTCGTTGGCGCCGATGATTAGCGCGACGTCGGTCTGCGGCAGGTCGCCATTGACCTGGTCCATCTCTAGAAGTTTGTCGTAAGGGATGTCGGCTTCCGCCAGCAGCACGTTCATGTGGCCCGGCATGCGACCTGCGACGGGATGGATGCCAAACGTTACGTCCACCCCGCGCTTGGCAAGCGAATCGTAGAGTTCGCGGACCTTATGCTGCGCTTGCGCGACGGCCATTCCGTATCCGGGAACGATCACCACTTTGTTCGCCGCGGCGAGAATTCCGGCCGCTTCTTCCGGCGTCGCGCTGCGCACTGGCGGCGCTTCTTTAGCACCGGCGGCGGCGGTTTGGATTTGCCCGAAACCCCCGAACAACACGTTGGTGAACGAGCGATTCATGGCCTTCGACATGATCACCGAAAGAATGAAGCCTGAGGAACCATCGAGCGCTCCAGCGATGATCAGCAATTTGCTATTGAGCACGAAGCCCATGGCCGCTGCGGAAAGTCCGGCATACGAATTCAACAGGGAGATTACTGTCGGCATATCCGCGCCGCCGATGGGGACGACCAGCATTACGCCGAAGACGAGCGGAATAATAATCATTGCGGGAAACAAGCGCGTGTTTTCCGGATGAATGACCAGAATGACGGCGATGGCGACCGCAAGGCCTAGCATCGCCAAGTTGACGAAATTCTGTCCTTTGTAGGTGATCGGCCGCTGCGGCAGCACTTCTTGCAGCTTACCGGCAGCCATCAGGCTGCCGGTGAATGTCAACGAGCCTAGAATCACTTCCATGGCGAGCACGGCCATCATGAATGGCGCGATGTTCGGCGCGCGCAAATAAAATTCGGCCGTACCTACTAGCGTGACGCACAGAGCGCCGAATGCGTGGCTTAACGCGGTTCGCTGTGGCACCGCGGTCATCTGTACTTTGCCCAGGGGTATGCCGATGATCGTGCCCACCACCAAGCCGATGGCGATCAATTTGTAGTCGATGATGCCGCGGTGCAGTAGCGTTCCGCCAACCGCCAGTGCCATGCCCGCCTCGCCGGCGAAGACGCCGCGACGCGCGGTGGCCGGCGAGCTGAGCCATTTCAACGAAAGAATGAAAAGCGCGGTGGCGATCAGATAGGTGACTTCGATGAGGGTGTCGGTGCCCAGGAAGTTGTTCATTATTTTTTGGGCCCGCTGGATTTAAACATCTTCAGCATGCGGTCGGTGATGATGAAGCCGCCGACTACGTTGCTAGTGGCGGCGACGATAGCGATGGTTCCGAGAATCGCGGCGAGGTTGCTCTTGTGTTCACCCGCGAGGATGATCGCGCCGACAACGGCGATCGCATCCAACGCGTTGGTGAGCGACATCAGCGGAGTATGCAGAAGTGGCGACACGCGACGGATGACTTCAAATCCAATGAAGGCCGCCAGCATGAAAACGTAAAGGCCGGTAAGCAGGTCCAGCTTCATCTTTGGGCTTCCTCCTGTACGGCCAAGGCCGGCATAGAGAAAAATTCCCGGAGTCTGGCGTTGACGACCTCGCCGCCCTGGGTCACCAGAGTTTCACGGATGATGTCGTCCTGCAGGTTGAGTTGCAGCTTTCCTTCTTTTACGAGCAACGTCAGGAAGGTGGTCAAATTGCGCGCGTACATTTGGCTGGCGTGATAGGGAACGGAGCTGGCGAGATTGAGCCATCCGATGATGGTGACGTCGCGTTCGATGGCTTTCTCGCCGACGTGGGTCAGTTCGCAGTTTCCGCCGCGCTCCGCCGCCAGGTCGACGATCACGGAACCCGGCGCCATCCCCGCCACCATTTCCGCGGTCACCAGTGTGGGCGCTTTTTTCCCAGGAATGACCGCGGTGGTGATCACCACGTCGTGTTCCGCGATTACTTTTCCCAGCAACTCTCGCTGTCGGCGATAGAAGCTTTCGTCCTGTGCGGTCGCGTAGCCGCGCGCGTCCTGGGCGTCCTTGGCCTCAATGGCCAGTTCCACAAACCTTGCGCCGAGGCTTTGTACCTGTTCCTTCACGGCTGGGCGCAAGTCGTACGCCGAAACCACGGCGCCCAAGCGGCGCGCTGTGGCAATAGCTTGAAGTCCCGCGACTCCAACACCCAGGATCAACACGCGCGCTGGAGTGATTGTTCCGGCGGCGGTCGTCATCATGGGGAAAAGCTTGGGCAGCGCATCCGCGGCAACCAGCACTGCCTTGTAGCCCGCGATCGTTGACATAGACGACAGCGCATCCATGCTTTGAGCACGAGTCGTCCGTGGCACCAACTCCACAGAGAACGAGATGACACCCCTCGCTGCGAGGTCCGTAATGCTTTCCACGGAACCCATTGGACGTAAAAATCCTACGAGAATCTGATCGCGGTGAAACAAAGGAAGGTCGGCGCTGCCGGTTTTGTCGTTGGCGCCGTGGCCCAGCACCTGGACGATGATGTCCGCTGCTCGAAAAACTTCGGAGCGCTGTGGAACGACCCTCGCGCCCTTAGCGACGTACTCGGCATCCGAGTAGCCCGCCTCTGTTCCCGCGCCTGCTTCGACGACAACTTCCATGCCGGCCTTTGTGAGGACGGCCAGCGCTCCAGGGACCAGCGCGACACGTCGCTCACCAGGGAAGCTCTCTCGGGGAACACCAACAATCATTTATGATCCTCCGACACCGCTCAGAACTCGATCACAACCTACCTTGGAACCCAACAAGCGCGGCATTGTACAACGGCCGCTCCGTTGGTTGTGTTGACGTCGCGATCTTTCGCGCCGTTGCATTCAAGCGCGTGGGTCCGAAGCTCGAAGCAAATCCGCTCCCGAGCATCTCCACGCGCTACTCGGCGGCTTCTTTCCCGGGGATGAAATAGACTTCCTCGAACATTGAACCTTTCGGCCAGCCGGCGCGCGCCAAAATGCCTTGGCCGTTTTCGCACATGCTGGGATGCCCGCACAGATATCCGGTAGTGTTGTCCGGACGCAGACGCCATCGATCGGTGTACTTGCGGACGAGATCATCGACGCGGCCGGTCTCGCCCTTCCAGCTGGCATCTTCCCATGGGCGGCTAATGGTCGCGACATACTCGAGCCACGGAACTTCGGAAGCAATTTTCTCCAGCTCTTCGCGGTAGCCAAATTCCCACGAGCGGCTGCCGCCTTGAATACAAAATAACTTGTGATTTCCGGGCATGGGGCTGTCGCCCGATTTCCAATCGCGGTACAAGGTGCGCGCGTAGCTGACGAATGGGGCAATGCCGGTCACGGTCGCGAGCAGCAAGTGATTGGTACGCCCGCTCCGCAAATCGAGAGTAAAGCGGCCCTTGGCGATCTTGCGGCAATATAGCGTGTCGCCCTTTTGCAATTTATAAAGATGCGGAGTCAATTCGCCCTGGGGCACCAACTCGACAAAAAACTCCAGCACCCCTTCTTCGTAGGGCGACGACACGATGGAATAGGCGCGTTCGATCCGCTTATCGCCATGATCGACGCCCAGGGTCGCGTATTGCCCAGCCTTAAATTGAAACGGCCCGCCGGGATCAACACGTACCAGCCATAAATCCTCCGAGAGGTCCTTACGCTCGATCACGCGTGCGGTGAAGTGCTTGTCCGTGGGGAGAACCATCTTCCCTTTCCCTCCAGCTCCGAATTCTCGCGCTCATCCTGTCCAAAAGGCGGCAAGGGCAATTCTTCAGTATCGTCCGAATGCCGCGGTATTTCCCACGGCGTTCGGACAGTTTGCTCCGAGCGCGACCCTGCTCAGATTGTAGAATTCGGTACCGCGCATTGTACACCGGGTTGGCCGTTCAAGGAGGCTTTTCGGTTGTTGTGTAGGTGAGAAGAGGGCAGGTTGCGACACCGCTATCGAGAGCGAACGGGCTTGACGGACTAGAGACTCAGAGTCTCGAAGTAAGGAGCCTTGCTGCCGGCTTTTTTAGCGCCGACAAGGCCCTGATCGACGCGCGCGAGAAATTCTTCGGCGTTTTCGCCCAGTTCGTATTGCTTCCACGCGGCAGTGAAGGTCACGGGAATCTTTTGGCCGTTCCAATCCAGTTCGAACGGACTCAGACGTCCGAGGACCCGCTGCAACTGGTCCGCGGCGCATTCCGGGAGCAAGATCATAAATTTGTCCGCGTCAAGCCTGACGGCGAGGTCGGAACCGCGAATCACCCTACTCAGCCGCGTGGCAAACGCCTTTAACGCCTGATCGCCGGTCTCTCGCGTGCCAGCTTCATTCAGCTGTTTGAAGTGATTCAAATCCAGCATCACCACTGCCAGAGGATGCCCCATGCGTTCCGAGCGGGAGACCTCCGCCGCGAGCCGCTGCTCCGCAAATCGACGGTTGTACAGGCCGGTTAATGGATCGATCATGGACAGGTTGCGAAGATTGTAGAACTGCCCCTGCTTTTCCGCGAGATGGATGCGCAGTTGCTTGATCAAGATTTCCTGACGGATGCTGTAGACGTTGAACAGCACGATAAGCGCGATCAAGCCAAAAATTGCTTCGATGAGCCTGACCTTATAGAAGGGTTCGGCCCCCTGCCGCAGGGCCATCAGCGCGAGTGTAAAGATCGCGCCCACCAGCAGCAAGCTCACAAAGATCGAGTAACGACCCACCCAGGAGTCGCGTTTTTGGAGGAGGGAAAGTTCCTCCGCCAGCTCTTTCTCGCCGGGGTCCAAAGAAGGAGGAATAGGATCGATTTTCGAGTCATTCATAGAAGTAGGCTTGGCGCGACGTAGCGCCCCGCTCATCGAAGGTAGGCCGTTGAAATGATGCGGTCAATGGGACTTTGGTTCCACGCCGCCATCTCGATAGCCGCGGCGCGTTCGACTAGGTACGAGTGTATGGAATCCAGACCTGCATGGAGGTCGGCTGCCGATTCGCCCACGTGTAGTAGGGAATGAGCGTCAGCTTGGCGGGTTGCCTCTTCGGCATGTTCGGGCTTGCCGGAACGTAGAGAGAGTCATTCTTTGACGCAATGTCGCTTACCGCTCCGTTGTGATGCAACACGTTTACACCATCAAGGAGACTGCCCTTGAATTCCGTCTCGAAGCTCTTGGAGGATTGCGCGTTGACGACAATAGAAACGCCGGAAAGATCGACCGTGCTGGGCTGGTCGAGTTGTTCCAAGCAATACACGATGGGTCCACGTTGGACGGCGACTCGTCCGAGATTCTCGGCGACGCGAGGATTCGAAGCGAGTACCTCCGCGGCCATTGGCAGATGGAGAGTCAGCACGTCGCCCGAAGACCAGCGGCGGTGGATGGCCAGATATTCTCCGGGTTCAGCGCCTTCCACCGTCTTGCCGTTCACCACGACACTAGGGTTTTTCGCCCAACCTGGAATTCGCAGATGCAGGGTGAAGTCAGCAGGCTCTGACGGTTGCAGAGTCAGCTGTACGTCGCCGTCCCACGGATAGTTGGTTTTTTGCCGGACCTTAAGAGGCAGGCCGTTCCCCAGGCGCCAATCCATTACGGAATTGTCGTAAAGATGGACATAGAGTCCGTCCTTGCTGGTGCTGTAGAAATATCCGGGTAGAGAAGCAAAAGTACGTTCGAGATTTGGCGGGCAACACGTCGTTTCGTACCAGGGATTGCGGATTTTTTCGCCGGACTCCGGATCGAACGCCAGCGGATTGCGGTAACAGTAGGTAGTGCCGTCCAGCGACATGCCGGAATTGATGCCGTTGTAAAGCGCCCGTTCGATGACGTCGGTGAAGCGGGCTTCGCCGCTGGCGGCGAGCATGCGCCAGTTCCACATCATGTTTCCGATGGCGGCGCAACTCTCTCCATAGGCCTGTGCGTTGGGAAGTTCGTAGGGGTCGCCAAACGCCTCGCCTGCGCCTCGTGCGCCGACTCCACCGGTGATGTACATCTGGCGCTTCGAGAGGTCGTCCCAAAGAACATTGAGCGTCTTCCAGTAGCTTTGGTCTCCGGTTTCGAGATAGTAGTCCGTGGCGCCGCAGCAAGCGTACATGGCGCGAACCGCATGGCCTTCCAGTTTTGTGCGCGACGTAAAGGGAATGCCGCAGTACATGTAGGTGATTTGTCTAGGTTCCAGTGGAATGCGATCGTCGCCCTTCAGGATATAAGCTGCGAGGTCTACGTAGCGCCGGTTGCCGGTCGTTCGGTATAGCTCGACCAGCGACATTTCGATTTCCGGATGGCCCGAAACAATGGACTTCTTGTCTGGTCCGGGACCGTAATTCGGAATCAGGAAGCCGTCGACAAACTTCGCGCCCGCATCCATAAGCGCTGAATCCCCGGTCGCGCGGTAGTAGGCAATCGCGCCTTGCAGCAGGTGGCCCAAGTTGTAGAGTTCGTGGCCGACTTCCTGGCTTCTCGGGAGCATTCTCTGGGCAGCTTTGTCAGCCACGTAATAAGTGTTCAGGTAGCCGCTGGGTTCCTGTACGGCTACGACTTCGCGGATCATGCTGTCGGTTACTTTGCGAAGGTCGGGGACGTCGCCGGACTGCAGCGCAAATCCTGCCGCTTCGGTCCACTTGTAAATATCGGAATCCGAATAGTACGGCCCCTTCTGGGGAGCCGTGCTCTTTCCCACCAAACGACGGTAATTGTCCATGCGACCATGTTGTTCTAGTTCTTCTCGCATGGTGGGGATGCTGCGTTCGACGTTGGTCTTGCGGCGCTTGGACCAAAAGCCTTCTTCAATAGTGACGGCGCGAACCGGAATGTTGTGCAACTTCGCGTAGGGAGAATTGGAGAGGTTTAAAACGCCTTGATCGCGCCATGGCAACGATGGCGTCTCGGAAGCGGCCGCTGGGACCCCGCCATGCGCAAGAGTTAGGCCGGGATACGCGAGATACGAAGCCGCGACAGAGGAAGCCGCAGCAGATAGGAATCGCCGCCGTGAAACGCTGTTCTTGGAATTCATGACTTACGCCTTCCCTATGGTCGTAGCGATCGCGGCTGACGGCGATACGCCATTTGCGTTTTCCAGATTCTAGGCCCCAACGTTCTGATAGAGGCGGTATGGTTCGTCGCCGATGGCCGCGAAAGGCCGAAACGTGATCTTTAAGGGGCCACCTTGCGCGAGCCAGTCCCCGGAAGATTGTGAAGCCGCCGCCGCGGCGAGTAATTGGGCGCGCGTGAATTTTGCCGGCAGATTGCCGACGGCGAAAAGAGCCAGAGGCCCGCGGACTAGTGCGACCGTGTTTGGGTTCTGCGCGTCCACGGCTTGCAGACGTAAGGGCATTCCAATTTCAAACTCGACGCGATCCCCATTCTTCCACATTCTTGATACTGGAAAGAACTTGCCCGGCGTGACATCGCCTTCCACTCGTTTGCCGTTGACAGAAATCCGCGCGCCCGCATCGGTCCACGCTGGAATTCGCAAGTAGACGGTGAAGGTTTCAGGGCGTGCTATGTCGAATTGTAGTTGCGTCCTGTTGGACGTGGGATAGCTGGTGTGCTGCTTGATCGTGCATTGCGCGCCATTCTGCTGCCACGTGACGCGAGAGGGAAGGAAGAGATTTACGTAGACACCATCTTTGGCCGGATAGTAGGAGCTGATGCCATAGTCGGCGGCCAACTGCGGAAACGTGCCGGAGCAGCAGGGCCATTTGTCCTTGTAATAGACCTTCCTGGCACTGTCGCTGTTGTAATCGGAATAATAGAAACTGGTGCCGTCAGCGAGGATCGGTTTGGCTCCGGCGACCGTATTGTACAGCACTTGCTCCATACTATCGCCGTAGCGAGAGTCTTTCGTCACGCGCAACAGATACCGCGTGATTTTGAACTGTCCATAAGCGCCGCAAGGCGTTTCAAAGCTCGACCGTGTTTTGCCCAAGCTGGCGCCGAGCAAGCCTTTACCGGGTTCGACGAAAGCTTCATCTGGTCCCCAGCCGCCCGTGGCATAGCTTTGTTCTTGAACCATGCGCAATCCGTTGGTGGCGGCGCGGAGATATTTTTCGTCGCCCAAATTCAGATACGCCTGCATCGCGGAGCTGAATGTATTGACGTGGCTGTACGCGTGTTTTCCTGGCAGAGCGTTCTGGTTTTCGGCGAGCGCATCGTAGTATTCGTGATAAATAAAGCGCACCGCCAAATCGCGATAGCGCTTGTCGCCGCTACGTTGATAGGCGAGAAAGAGATTTTCCGGCAACGTATAGGTCTCGTCCCAGGTATAGGCGAGGGTCTTGTGCGGTCTAGCTTCCTGTTCGGCCCGGCTCAAAGCCTTCTCCGGCAGGTGAGGCATCGCAGCTTCCGTCGCACGCTTCAGCACATCCATCGCGATGGGATCCGCCGCGAATTCATGGGCATCGATGAGCCCACAGCAGGTTTTGTCGAAGGTATAGCCCGGCAACCGGTAGTCGACGTAGAACTTCCCGGTGGGTTCCACGGTTTCCGCGAACCCGCGCACTAAGCGGTGCACCTTCTCTTGCGTTGGTTTCGATCCCGTAACTGCATACGCCCGCGCCAACCCCGAAACATACTGGCCAAACGTATGTCCTGCGATGAAAGCGTGAAAATTATCCTTCTCGTTAAAATCGTCACCATTGTCGTACCAGCCGCCGAGATCGGGGCCCGGAGCCTTCATGCCTTGGCGCTGCCGAAACGGCTTCAGCATTCCGTCTTCGTCGAGATGCAGGAATAATCGATGGTTCCGGTCGAACTGGGTGCGGAACGGGCCATCCAGGAGTTGCACGTTCGAATACCCGAAGACCGAGATCGGAGGCACGACGGGCTTGTTCTCAGCTGCGCGTGCCCATGCTGGAACAGAACGAGCCGCGAAAAGACCAGCTCCCGAAACGGCCGCCGACTTTAGAAAGTACCGCCTCGATTTAGTGTTCATTGGGAAATCTCCAGAGCTGCGCACATTCTTGGTGCGATTTGGGAAACGACCGACATCCTTAGTCCGTTAGCGCCAGAAGCCAGCAAGCGTTTTCTCGGCCGGCTTGCGATATGTATAGCGCGAGTGGCGAATGGCGTCAAACACTAACTGTAATCGTTTTCGTACTTGAAGTATCCTGTGCGTGCATGCGCACACGTCTTGCGGGCTCCTCGATGCGGCGAGTTAGAAAACTGGGCTTGGCACTTTTTCTGGCGGCTTGCCACGCTTCCGCGCTTTCCCAGACGCTTAATAACAGAATCGATCCGATTCGCTCGGCGCTGGGCGCCGGCCAATACGACAAAGCCGCGGAGCTAAGTCGGGCCGCTCTGCAAGAGTCGCCGAACAATGCTCAACTATGGACGCTGCAAGGCATCGCCCTGATCAACAAGGGCGACAGCAACGGCGCTCGGACGTCGTTTCAGCGAGCGCTGAAGATCGCTCCAAACAATCTCGCCGCGCTGGCGGGAGCCGCGCAGATCGAGTACCAGGATGGAACCCCAAACGCGGTGCCCCTGCTGAACCGGTTATTGCAACTGCGCCCGGAGGATCCCACCGGCCACGCCATGCTGGCGGTGCTGGAATATCGAAAGGGAAACTGCGCCGCCGCGGTTCCTCATTTCCAGAAAGCAGGCGAATTGCTTGATTCGCAGATCGATGCTTTGCACGCCTACGCCACATGCCTGGTGCGATTCAAGCGACTCGATGCCGCCGCGACGATTTTACAAAAGACGGTAGCGTTGCATCCGATCGATGGGCACGAGCGTGATCTGCTGGCATCCATTCAACTCATGGCTCGAAAGCCTCAGGACGCCCTGGCCGCCCTGCAGCCACTTCTAGAAACTCCGGTTGTGGATGCGAATACGTTGGCGCTTGCCTCCCGCGCCCATGAAGATCAGGGCGAAACGCCTCAAGCTGTCAGCGAACTGCGACGGGCTCTATTGCTGGAGCCACGCAACACTAGTCTCTATCTGGATTTTGCCAACATTTGTTTTGCCCATGAATCGTTTCAAGTCGGCGTGGATGTAATCAGTGAGGGATTGTTGCTCCAGGAGCGCGCGGACGAACTCTACGTGGCACGGGGAGTGCTATACGTGCAGTTAGCCCAATATGAGAAAGCCGAAGCCGACTTCGAAAAGGCGTACGAATTAAACCCGCATCAGTCCCTCAGCACTGCCGCGCAAGGTTTGGCCTCCGTGCAAGCGAATGATCTCGATCACGCGCTGGCATCAATCCAGGCAAAACTCCAGCGGAAGCCGAGTGACGCTCTCCTCCTTTACCTTCAGGCGGATGTCCTATCGCAAAAGGGACCCGATCCGGCATCGCTCGAGTTTCAGCTCGCTATGCGCTCGGCGAAGAAAGCGGTAGCTCTACAGCCCACGCTCGGCGCAGCGCGAGGCGTGCTGGCCAAGCTTTATGTGCAAACCGGCAAGTATCCGGAAGCGATCGACCAGTGCAGGAAGGCGCTGGCCATCGATCCCAAGGATCAAACCGCGTTGTACCATCTCATCCAGTCGTTGCGAAAAACTGGACAAAAGGAGGAATTGCCCCAATTGCTCAAGCGTCTCGCGCAGCTTCGAGAACAGGCGACTGAAGAAGAACGAGAGCGGTACCGCTACAAACTAATTGAGGATCCGCAAGCGGACTCGCCGGCGCAGCGATAGGTCTTGGTCGCCTCGTTGTTTGTCGGGACTGTGGACGTCCGAAAAACGGCTGCGCACAGCGGGTGCGGACCGTGCATCTTTACTCGGCATCGCACCGCAGCTTAGATGGAGATGCCTATCTATGACATTCACGCGACGAAAGTTCATGCAATTTTCTATCGGGTCGGCGTTCGCGCTGACAGGCGAACGATTGCTGGCGCAAGGTGTTTCGACTCACAAGGCCAAGCCCGTGGCCCGGCCTGCCCCTTCCGGACGCCCCTTCAACGCACATTTCGTAAATGTAGCGGCCGCCGCCGGACTCACTGCGCCGACAATTTACGGCGGCGTGGAAAGTAAGAAATATATTCTGGAGTCGACCGGCTGCGGCTGCGCTTTCATCGACTACGACAACGACGGCTGGATGGATATCTTTCTGCTCTCGGGCACTCGCATTGAAGGCGCACCGGACGGCACTAGCAACCGGTTGTACAAAAACAATCGCGACGGAACGTTTACAGACGTAACGGAAAAAGCGGGACTTCACGCTGCCGGCTGGGCTTCGGGAGTTTGCGTAGGAGACTACGACAACGACGGTTTCGAGGATATTTTTTGCACCTACTTTGGACAAAACATTCTTTACCACAATAATGGCGACGGTACTTTCGCCGATGTGACCAAGGCAGCTGGCCTATTGAACGACCAGCCGCGTTGGGGTGCGGGATCTAGCTTTCTGGACTACAACCGCGATGGGCATCTGGATCTGTTCGTCTCGAACTATATCCGCTTTTCCATCGAGCACGCTCCGGTTCCGGGCGAGAACACCAACTGCAATTGGAAGGGTATTCCCGTTGAATGCGGGCCGCGTGGCCTTCCCAAAGGCCGCCATTCCTTATACCGAAACAACGGCGACGGCACATTTACCGATGTCAGCGAGCAGGCGGGCATCACGCAGTCAACGCAGAGCTACGGGATGACAGTCGTGGCCGCGGATTTAGACGAAGACGGCTGGCCGGACATCTACGTGGCTTGCGACTCCACTCCCAGCCTGCTATTCATGAACAATCACGACGGAACGTTTCGCGAAGAAGGGGTCGTCCGCGGCGTAGCCCTCAGCGATGATGGAGAAGAACAAGCGGGAATGGGTGTCGGCGTCGGCGACTACGATCTCGACGGACATCTTGATCTTTTCAAGACTCACTTCGCGGACGATGCCAACGGCCTTTACCACAATGACGGCAAGGGAAATTTCGACGACGTTACCCGGCCATCGCGCGTCGGAGTAGAGACACGCTATATCTGCTGGGGCGCCGGAATCGTGGATCTCGACAACGACGGCTATCCGGAGCTGTTTCTGACAACAGGGAACGTTTACCCGGAAGTAGAACGAAAGCTAGAGCAATACCAGAACAAGACCCCAGCCGCGGTATTTCGAAACCTCGGCAACAATTCGTTCGAAGAACTGGTCGATGCAGCCGGTCCCGGCGTTGCCGAAGCTCATTGCAGTCGCGGGTGCGCCTTTGGGGACTTCGACAATGACGGCGATCTGGACATTCTCATCGTGAACTTGAATGAGCCTCCGTCCCTGTTGCGTAACGACATCCGTGGCAAGCAGAACTGGATCAAGGTGAAGCTTGAGGGAGTGAAGTCGAACCGAAGCGCGATCGGAACGCGCGTTCTCGCGCGCTACGGCGCGAAAGTTCAAGCCCAGAGCGTCCTAAGCCAGAGCAGTTTTTATTCTTCCAATGATCCAAGGCTGCACTTCGGTCTCGGGAGTTTCACGACGGTCGATCTGTCGGTCTATTGGCCCAATGGCCTGCGCGAAACATTCAAGCGCCTCGCCGCAAATCAGCTAGTCACACTGAAGGAGGGGGTCGGACTGGTGCCGAACCGAGGTTGGTCCAGAACTTAGTATCGAGTGCCGGACTCCGCGGTCACAAATCACCGAAATCTCCAAGGCGGAAATCGCTTGACATCCTCCAAGAATCAAATATATAAATGCAGGTAATTCGAGTAAACGTTTACTTAGCCGGGTGTTTAGTAAACGCTGTACTCGGCTTGGGGAGGCCTCACATGCGATTTAAGCCGTTTTTCTATTGGTTTGTCCGACTCTTACTCGCGGTCCTATTCCTAGCGTGTTCTACCAGGGCTCAATTCACAGGCAACGTTCAAGGCACCGTCTCCGATCCGAGCGGCGCTGCGATTACCCAAGCCCGAGTTGTGCTCGTCAACATGGCCACGGGTGTTTCCGCGACCACTACTACCGACGGCTCCGGCGACTTTCGCTTTCTGAGCCTTGGCCCGGGTTCCTACAAAATCTCCGTGGAAGCGACAGGTTTTTCCAAGGTCGAAACCGTCGTCACTTTGGAAAGCAATCAAAACCTGACCGTGCCGATTGCAGTAAAGCTCGGTGCCGCGACCGAAACGGTGACGGTCTCTGCGGAAAATCCGCTCGTGAACACCGCCGACACGCGAAATCAAACCACTCTCGAGACTAAGGCCCTGGGGGATTTGCCGCTGGCAGGCCGCAATATGCTCGCGCTGATCAGCGTGGCACCCGGCGTCTCGGGGCTCGGATTGGCCGGCGGCCCTGGCGTGGCTTCGGGCACTCCGGGCTCTGGCGTGGACAACTTCTCCACCGAAGAGGCCGTAGACATCAGCGTCAATGGCCAAGGCACGGTCGCGAATATGTGGATCATCGATGGACTGGATGTCACCAGCGCCATTCGGCAAGGCGTTTTGAACCTTACCCCCAACGCCGATTTCGTCCAGGAATTGAACGTTCAGGTAAACACATTTTCGGTGGAGTACGGCCGCGGCAGCGGCCTCCAGGTCACGCAGACAACCAAGTCTGGTTCCGATCAATTCCACGGTTTGGCCAGCGACTACTTCAACTATCAAAAGATGTATGCGAAGTACTCCCTGCCGGCTTCGGACCACCCGTACGCGCCCTTCCATAGCAACAACTTTTCTGGAACGATCAGCGGCCCCATCATTCCGCACCATCAATTCTTCTTTATGTTCGGTGTAGAACCCTCGCGTGCTTCCGCTTCGACGGGCAACTCCACAATCACTTTTCCAGACGCGGCCTTTGCGGCATTTGCTCAAGCTAACTTTCCCAACACTTTTGGGACCAAGATCCTGAATACCTACACGCCTTCTAAGGCCACAATCAGCGGCGTACTGAAGACGGCCTCGGACGTCTTTGGCACCGACCCAGCGACAGGATGCGACACTTCGGCGACCGCGTTCATACCCTGCGCCACTCCAATGGTTGACACCGGAGTATTCAACTCGACTGGCTTTCGAAACGGTGATCAGTATTTCATTCGCGTGGACAAGTACTTCTCGAAGGACCGCATCTACGGTAGTTTCTTCCGCACCCTCTCCCATCAAAACGCGCCGAACGTTATCCCACAATTTTCGAGCACCCAGCACACCGTTCAACGCGCCTTTCAAGTGAACTGGACGCACGACTTCAGTCCAACGACTCTGAATGAAGCCATCTTTGCGCAAAATCGCATCGAGGGATTTCAGGGCGAGACCGGTGACTTCAGTATCCCGGGCATCAGTGTCGCTGGACAAAGCGTGGGATATGGCGTTGGTTTCGCGCAAGGTGATTTCATCCAGCACAATTACCACTGGCGCGACGTTCTCACCCACGTCAAGGGCGCACACGTCTTGAAAGTGGGTTACGAAGGCTGGTTTGGCGACGATGTCGAGCCGTTCGAGGGACCGTGGTCCCATCCAGGCTTCAGTTTCAATAACTTACTGGCGCTGGCGCAAGATGCGCCGGCCACCGAGAATGGAGTGATGTACAACCCCATTACTGGCCAGCAGCAGCTTTGGAACTGGAACGCTGCTTCCAAGACCTGGGGCATCTTTGCCGAGGACACTTGGAAAGCGCGTCGCAATCTGACCTTAACGTTAGGTTTCCGCTTCGACGATCAAGGAAACCCATATTCCCGGTCTGACGCGACCGTCTTCGGCAACTTCCACCTGGGCTCCGGCTCGACTTTTCAAGACCGAGTAGCCACCGGTGTCGCCATACCCTCGAAGAGCGCCGTGAATCAGGCACCTAAGTCCTACACACCACGCATCGGTGCGGCGTGGGATATCAACGGAAAAGGGGACTGGCTGTTACGCGGTGGATTCGGTATGTATTCCAACTGGCTCACGCCCGCCAATATCCAAGAAGAATTCCGCGGCAATCCGCCAGGTCTAATCCTACCAACCTTTTTCGCGGCCAACGCGCCTGCCAACCGCCCAGTCTTTGTCCAAGGCACCAGCAACAAACCACCGTTTGGATTTGTGTTCCCTCAATTGGCTGGCACCACCTTGTGTCCCGCGGCTCCGTGCTTGGACGCGGCGGGCGGAATTCCAGGCGCAGGTTTGACGATTGGTGGGATTGACCCGAATATCGTGTCTCCTACCGCCTATATTTATGCGGCCACGCTGGAACATCGGATCGGCAGTTTTCTTGTTGCCAGCGTACTTTACAGTGGATCACATACGGCAAATCTCGTTGGGGGCGGCAACATTGGGGGAGTCGTATCCTATGGTCAGGACATCAACGCCTTGCCTGGAGACCTGATCGGGAAGCCGGCCAACTCCGCTCCAACGCGACTCAACCCAAGTTTTGGCGTGATTAACTACACACAGAATGATCGCGTGGCAAACTACAATGGGGTCACTTTTGACCTAAGAGGCAGAGTTAGACGTGGATTCTTCGACGTATGGTACATGCGCTCTGTTTCGAGAGATGACGCGGGCATTTATCCAACCGCGCTTGACCCTCATCAATTCTATTCTCCTTCGCCGTGGGATACCCCCAACCGCGTCTCCGCTAGCTTCAACTATGAGCTGCCCGGTCTGAATAACGGTGATGGTGCGATGGGGAAGCTGACCGGAGGATGGGGAATCAGTGGAACAAGTGCCTACCAATCCGGCTATCCTTTCAGCGTATTTACCAGCGTATCGTTCTCAAACGGCGGAGATTACAACGCCGATGGAGATAACAACGACTACCCGAACGTCACTAGCTACACACAGGCAACTTCTCATAGCGCTTTCACGACCGGTAGCCTCTCGAAGTCGCAGTTCACCACGCCTGTGCCAGGCACCCTGGGCAATGAGAAACCAAATAAATTCCGGAATGCCGCCTACGTGCAGACCAATGTGAACTTTTACAAAAACACGCACATCACCGAGAGACTCAACTTTCAACTCCGGTTTGAGTTCTACAACTTCTTCAACCATGCCAATTTCCAATCCATACAGGGAGATCTGTCGCAAGGGAATTTTGGCGTCGCTACGAGTCAAACACTCCCGCGCTTTTGGCAAATCGGCGGCAAATTCACGTTCTAGGCCACTTAAGCCGACAACCGGGACCATAGTTCACCAGGGCGAGGGTTCCGAATACAGTAGGCAATAGCAAACCGCGCCGTGATGCGCATGACGGTTGTTCTCACAAAGAGAATTTCGAGAGCCAGCACGAGAAGCAACCCGTTGTAAGCTTTTATTTCGATCAACAATCCGGCTTGTTGTTACGGGTCGTGTTTTACTAGACGCAAGTCGAGGGTAGTAAGAAATCAGGGTTCAAACAAAAAGGGCGGGCCGGATGACCGGAACGCCCTTTTCAGGATCGCTTGGTTGCTGAGACGGGGCGCAACGTGTTGCGCCCCTCCAAAGCAGCGTTGTTTAGTACATGCCGCCCATGCCGCCTGGGCCGCCGGGTCCGCCGCCTGCTGCGGCGCCCTTTTTCTCGTCTTCCTTGACTTCGGCGATTAGGGCTTCGGTAGTCAGCATCAGGCCCGCGATGGAGGCTGCGTTTTGCAGCGCCAGACGGGTGACTTTGGCTGGATCGATGACGCCGGCCTTAACCATGTCGCCGTATTCGCCGGTTTCGGCGTTGAAGCCGAAGTTGTCGTCCTTGGAGTCGCGGATCTTGCCGATCACAACGGCACCTTCGTGACCTGCGTTTAGCGCGATCTGACGGGCTGGCTCTTCTAGCGCCCGGCGAACGATGCCGACGCCGACCGCTTCGTCGTCCTGGAGTTTCAGCTTGTCAATGGCGCTGATGCAGCGCAGCAGGGCTGTGCCGCCGCCCGCTACGATGCCTTCTTCGACCGCTGCACGAGTGGCGTGCATGGCGTCTTCAACGCGAGCCTTCTTTTCCTTCAGCTCGGTTTCGGTTGCTGCGCCCACTTTGATAACCGCAACGCCGCCGACGAGCTTGGCAAGGCGCTCCTGGAGCTTTTCCTTGTCGTAGTCGCTGGTGGTGTTTTCGACTTG
>Ga0137403_10001290_pt1 | contig 31600 bp, 32 predicted proteins | sample CZOMad2_1_16fung_FD_122057 | JGI IMG/M metagenome (GOLD analysis project Ga0137403, IMG submission 122057) | Vadose zone soil fungal communities from Angelo Coast Range Reserve, California, USA - CZOMad2_1_16fungal (Hybrid Assembly) | ecosystem: Environmental > Terrestrial > Soil > Vadose zone... | reverse complement strand
AGTTCGTAGATATGCGGCGGTGTCACGCCGCGCATTCGGATATTCGCAGAGCTGGGATCATCAAGCTTGGCGCCAAGTCCGGAATGCGCTTCAAGTTTGGTGCCATCGGGCAGGTAAACCATGTGCGCGGAGATATCGTAGACCGCGGTCGAGCGATCGTAGGGCGCAGATCCGCCCAGCGCCGGATTCGGGCTTGTCCCGAAGCCACCACCGAGGCTGCCGGTCGCGCTGGCATCGGCGGATGCGTAGGCCAACAGCGACCCATGCGACGGTTGCTTGCCCCAGAGTTTTTCAAAAATCGATTGTTTCTCGCTTGAGCCGATCGACATCACGGCCGTCTTGGCGCGTTGCGCCATGTCGCGGAGCGTCGCCCCCGGCGTCTTCGCCGGCTGGGGCTCGCTGGAATGCGGCGCGATCGCGGCCAACTGAACCCGCGCCGAATCCCTGGGCTTGGGGACTTCCGCGAGCTTCGCGGTTTCGGGTGGTGCCTTTGGCGCTTCCGCAAGCTTTGACGTTTCCGGCTGCGGGGCCGCCGCCACGCCCTGTGCGGCTGCGGCCGAGAACCGATCAACGAACGACAAACTTGATGGGACCGTTGCGGGCGCGGAAATCAATGGCGGCGGTTCGGGCTGAGCCGCGCGTGTGGGGTCGACGGCCGGCACGCGGCGGATCGCAACACTCGCCCACCGCCGGTTCACAGGCTCATCGAATCCGGTACCGCCGAGCTGCGGATAGGGGCCGGCCGCGAAAATATTGGCATACACCGTCCAGGCGCAACCGAGCACAAGACCGGTGACCGCCGCGCCGGCAAGAACACTCTGGGAGATGGCGTTCCGGGCTGATCTTCTGGGTTTGGGTGCCGCGAAACTATAACACGCAACTCTACTGGTACTCATCCGCCCTGCATCCAGACTGCTTCCACCTTGTTCCCCCTGCAGCCGGCCTTCGATGCGGTGCATTCCTCAAGCACATTCGAAGGCCGGGCTGCGCGCGATGATCCGCCGGAATTCCGGCGGACCATTTGGCAGAGGCGCAGAGCGTCATTAAGGCGACTTTTAGTTAAATGCGGATTAAGTGCGGGCCGTTGTTGGGCAGTCCCATTTTGATACGAATTTGCGCGAGCCCCTCTCGTTTTTTTTACGGAATGAGTCGCGCGGTACCCTGGCTTTCGTTCTTGACGCGTCTTCCTTACGCGAACCGATACCACCCCGGATCGAGCCCGAGGGCGTGCTTGGCTCGAAAGCGCTCTAATAATTCAGCTTCGGATGCCAAACTGTTCCCCGCCCCTCCGGCGTGGTGTCGAGGATGGTCCAGATCGGCATCAGATCCGGCGCGCCGCGCGGATCCTGTCCAGGATCGGCGGAGGCGCCGTTCATCTCGCCGCCCCAAAAATGCCGAATTGTGCCGCCATTGCGCGTGAACACATTGAACGCCGCGTCGTCACCGCCGTTTTCGGCCAGTCCATGATAATCGCGGCTGAACTCGGAGGAGATGTCCTGATAGAGCGGCAGATGGCGCCAGCCGCGCTCGCGCTTGAACGCGACAAGCCGTTCGATCGGCGACCGTGCCACCACGGCTCGCGTCGGTGGATTTTGGACGACCCTGATGGAAGACGTTCGGGCGGCGTTAGTCCGACAGAAGGGCGGAGATTTTTTGTCCGCCGCGGGCGAGCTTCGTGTCCCGGGCGCGATGCAGCGCGCAGCGGTGCGTCGCTGAACCGGGACCTACCACAGACTATTAAGCAACTGGGCCCCGGATGCGGCGCACCGCGAGAGGCGCTGCGCCGCATCCGGGACACACATCTTCGATTCCCCTATTGCAATTCCGGCGGCGGGGAATTGTCGAGCACCGCGCCTTTGGCGCCTTCGAGCAGGTCAAGGCCGTAGTCTTCGATCGTGAGCGGCCCGCGCATCCGCTTGAGCTCCGCAACGCGCTCGACCTGCGCGAACGTCTCCTTCACATAGGGCAGAGCGGCGGGACGCACTTCGTCAACAAATAACAGCTTGCCGGACAATAGCGCCGGATCGGGCTTGGGCATGTTAACCCAGCGGATACGCTGCGTCGGCTGCACCACGCAGGTACCCTTCGGCAGATAGAAGGCAAGCCAGCTGGTGGTGCCGTAATCCGGCGCCAGCACGCACGTCGCGCCGGTTTGGACGCGAACCGCCTCAATTTGGGCGGCGAGCTCGGGCCAGCCGACGCCGACGCTGCGAACCGTCGCATCACGTCGGAATCCTGTCAGCACACCGGTGTTGGCTTGCACGATCAGAAGCGCAAACATCACGATGCCCACGGGCGAAGCCCAACGCAGGCAAAAATCAACGACGCGCTGCGCGCGCCCTTTCCATTGCGTCAGGTGCGCGGCCACAGCGGCGGCAATCGCGAATGCCGGATAGATAGGCGCGAACCAGTTGGCCTCGACACGGGCGTGCAGCGAGTGCCAGATGAAATAGAGCGCGATGGTCCAGAACGTCGCGTTGATCAGCGTACGCGCGGCCGCCGCGCCGCCATCGCGCCTGAGCAGCGCGTAGAGTCCCATCGCACCAAGAACAAAGACAAGCGGCGTTGCGAACGCGATCTGGGTCGGGATCAGTTCGCCGATGAATGACGGTTTAAATTGCTCGACCCGTGACCGGCCGATCTGCTTGATGAAGGACACCCACTCGTGATCGGCATTCCAGAGAATGACCGGAGAAAATATGGCAAGCGCGACGATCCCGCCGAGATACGGCCATGGTGAGACCAGCCAGTGGCGCAGCCTGGGGACACTGACCAGCCAGATCAGAATCGCTGGGCCTAAGAGCAGCGCGGTGTATTTCGACAATAGCGCCACGCCGACGGCGACGCCGACCGCGAGCCACCACGCGCCGCGTCCGGTCTCCAGCACCTTGGCGAGAAAAAACAGGACAAAGCTCGAGGTTACCAGCAACGGCGAATCCGGCGTCACGATCAGGGTGCCAACCGCCGCCATCAGGGTAACGTTGAGCAGGATGGTCGCGGTCGCCGCCACGCGCTGGCCGCCGAACAGGATCGCAGCCGTGCGGTACAACGCAAAGCTCATCGGCAGCGCGAGCAAAATCGACACCAACCGCACGCCCAATTCGGTGTCGCCGGCGATCATGGTGCCGAGGCGGATCAGGACGGCGACGCCGGGCGGGTGATCGTAGTAGCCGAACGCGAGATGCTTCGACCACATCCAGTAATAGGCTTCGTCGAAAGTCAGCGGCGTCCAGGCGGCGCCGACGAACCGCAAGGCTAGCAGCGCCATCAATGTAAGCGAGGTGTTGCGGGCAAGCCGAGCCTCGTCCGGACTCATCGGGAGTTCATCGCTTGCGCCAGACGAACAGTCCGGACATCGCGTAGTTCCAGACCACTCCCATCAACGCGCCGGCCGCGCCCGCCAGCCACCAGATCGGCTCCTGGTCGTAGACCGAGAACGCCACGCCGACATTGGCAAAGAGGCCGACGCTGCAGACGAGATAAAACAACAACAGGCCGCGCAGGATCGCAAAGCCTTTCAGCCGCTGGTCGCGATAGGTGAGAAAATTGTTGAGGATGAAATTGCTGGTCATGGCCGAGACCGCGCCGCAGGCCTGCGCTTCCGGAAACAGCAAATCGAACGCTTCGAGCGCGATATAAAGGGCCACGAGATGCACGACGAGGCCGATCGATCCGACCATCGCAAACAACAGGAAGCGCAGCGACACAATGTCATTGGTCAGCTTCGCCAGCACCAGCCCCAGGAAATCCAGCGCCACCATGGAATCGAGCTTGCTCTCGCCATGCAGCCGCGAGCCGAAGGCGTAGGGAATTTCCTTGACCCGCAGACTGCCACGGGCGGTGGCGACGATGTCGAGCAGTATCTTGAAGCCTTGCGTGGACAATTGCGGCGCCAATTGCTCGAAGCGATCCCTGCGGATCATGAAGAAGCCGCTCATAGGATCGGCGATCTTGACCCGCAGCACGCGTTTAGCGACCTCGGTCGCGAGCGCGCTCGCCCCCGCCCGCTGACGATTAAAACTATCGGCGCTGCCGCCCTCGACGTAGCGGCTGCCAACCACGAGGTCGAACTCACCGCCCTGCAGCAGCGCCAGCATTTTCGATAGCTGAGTCTCATCATGCTGCAGGTCGGCGTCGATGACGGCGGCGAAAGGCGCGCTCGATGCCAGGATGCCCTCGATGCAGGCCCCCGAGAGGCCGCGCCGCCCGATCCGCCGGATGCAACGCACCCGGCCATCCTCGCGCGCCAGTGCCCGCACGACTTCCCAGGTACCGTCCGGGGAGTTGTCGTCGACGAAAATCACTTCAAAGGCAACGCCGGCAAGCGCGGACTCCAGCCGCCGAAACAGCGTGGTGACGTTATCGCGCTCGTTGAAGGTGGGAACGACGACCGAAAGCTGAGGCCAACCAGCGGCCTGCGGCGGATTCACGGGCCGGGGTTGGATGGCGTCATTCATACGCCAGCGTATATCTGATCCGCTCTGGGGATGCCAAGGCACCGGGCTAAAACAGCGGTGCGGAAGGGTAAAAAAACGGCCAAAGCAGGGTTAAAAATGCCAACGACCACGAACAGAAGGCGCGCGTACATCCGGCGCAGCCGAGCTATTCAGTGGTCGTCCCAGCGCCGGAGCTATGAAGCATCAACGTCGCCGTTAGCGACGAGATAGGGACGGCTTGGCGTTTTCGCAAGGGGTAAGCGTCCAGCATGTTTAACGGGCAAACTGAATCAGTAGACATCAACCGCCCCGAGGCTGCGGCATGTCTGGCGAGGGTGTCCGGATTATCTGCGACGGCTCGCACCGACCATCGGCAATTCGAGATAGCTACCGGCCCGCCGCGATATGTCTGATGAACGCCGTCACGATATCCTTCTGCGCCAATGCAATGGCGTCGTTGGCCGTCGTCATATGGGATCCCACATCGGCGTCCGGGAACTGCAGCGACAGGTAACTCACCAGCATCACCCGGAAATTCTGCCTCTCGGAAGGACAGACGTTCGCGATAAGAGACGTGAAATCCTGTCCCGACATGGTTTTGTTGCCATCTCGCCCATACTCGCGAGCGAGGCAATTCCAGTAAGTGTCCCTGCCCGCCACCGCCTGACGATGCGCATCCTCGACCTCGGCGGCCACTGCGGCTGAAGTGACCATCGCCAAAGCCGCCGCAAGAAGCGCTCGCATCTCTTTCTCCCTTTTTAGCAATGATAGCTTGAACGGCCGACCGAGTTAAGGCCGAGAGCCTTATCGCTCATCCCGGCGAACTGGCCAATCACGATTGGTTTGATTAGGCTCGGCCCGACATGCCTCCTCCCAGCGAGCCTCTCCAATGACCAAGAGCCCCGCCCCCAAACCCGCTTTGAAGCAATCCGGCCATATCTACATTGGCGTCGGCGGCTGGACCTTCGAGCCATGGCGCGGGGTGTTTTATCCCGAGAAACTCGTGCAGGCGAAGGAGCTTCAATACGCGGCCTCGAAGCTGACCTCGATCGAGATCAACGGAACTTACTACGGCTCGCAGAAGCCGGAGAGCTTTCGCAAATGGGCGCGCGAGGTGCCCGACGGCTTCGTGTTCTCGGTGAAGGGCCCGCGCTTTGCCACCAACCGCCGCGTGCTGGCGGAGGCCGGCGATTCCATCAAACGGTTTTACGATTCCGGCGTGCTGGAACTGGGCGACCGCCTGGGTCCGGTGCTCTGGCAGTTCGCGCCGACCAAGAAATTCGACGAAGCGGATTTCGGCAAGTTTCTGGAGCTGTTGCCGCGCAGCCTCGAGGGCCGCAGCTTGCGCCACGTGGTCGAGGTACGGAACGACAGTTTTGGCACGCCCGGTTTCATCGCGCTGTTGCGACGGTTCGAAACGCCAGTCGTGTTCGCCGAGCACGGCAAGTACCCAGCGATCGCCGACGTCGTCAGCGATTTCGTCTACGCGCGGTTACAGAAGGGCAATGACGAAATCAAGACCTGCTATCCGCCGAAAGCGCTCGATGCCTGGGCAAAGCGGCTGCAACTGTGGGCCGATGGCAGCGAACCGGACGACCTGCCGCGTGTTGATACCACAAAGCCGAAGAAAGTCCCGCGCGACGTCTTCGCCTATGTGATCCACGAGGGCAAGGTGCGCGCGCCGGCGGGCGCGATGGAGTTAATAGCGCGCGTGGCTTAGTCGGGATATAAATGGCGAAATCCAAAAAGCTCTTCACCATCGGCTATGAGCAGACGCCGGCCAAAGCGGTGCTCGACGAGCTGGAGCAGGCGGGCGTGAAGCTGCTCGTAGATGTGCGTGCGGTTGCCGCCTCGCGTCGTCCCGGCTTTTCCAAGAACCAGCTCGCGACTGGCCTCGACGAGCGGGGCATTTCATATCTGCATCTGCGCGGCCTCGGCACGCCGAAAGAGGGCCGCGAGGCCGCGCGGAGCGGAAAGTTCGACGCGCTTCACAAGATCTATGCGAGGCATCTGAAGACATCGCAGGCGAAAGAAGAACTCGACGAGCTGTCGGCGCTGGTCCAAAAATCCGGCCCGATCTGCATCCTCTGCTACGAGCGCGACCACCGGCAATGTCACCGGCAATGGATCGCCGAGATCATCGAAGACCGCGACGGGGTGAGGATCGAGAATCTGGTTGCGAAGCAGCTGTGAGCATCAAGCCGGGGGCGATGCCAACGATTCCGGTCTAAAGTCTTGCCGATGGTTGCTCGACGCTAGCTGTGAAACTTCAGCCCGTCAACGATCTTGTCGATCACCTTGCGCTCGGCGCGCATGGCAATGCCGACCAGATTGAGCTCGGCGCGGATCACCGCCCTCACCGTCTCGCGGTTGGCGGCGTCATGCGTCGTCTTGAACATCTCCTCGGTGTAGATCGCAGGCGTCACGTTTCGCGCCAGCGCCCGCTCCAGCGCGCGGGTCAGCGCCGCGCGGTCGGCGGCATAGATCAGAATGGGCTGACCGATCAACGGCATGTAACGCGTACCTGAACCATCAGAATAGGGTTCGCCGATACATTCGGGAAACCCCGCGGCGATGCCGCTACTGAGAAACGCCGCGACGTTGAGCTTCTGCCACGCTTCAAGGTCGGTCCGGATCACGACCGCGATCTTGGTGTCGAATTGCATGATCTGCTTTTCCACCGTCATTTTGGGATGGTCTCACCGGGTCCGCGCTAGCGCGGCCCGATGACAGGCTCCGGACCAGACCTCAGATGCGCAGTGCAGCATCGGGGAATGTCGAGGTTATAATACCGGGATTCTCCGATGTGCAATTGCACATCGAAGTTCGCGCTAACGCAGCGCCCCGGAATGACGGTTGTTGACCTCTACCCCTTGGCGTCGCAGGCCCAGGCGCGGATCACGCATTCCTTGCCACCGAACTCGTAGCATTTGCGCGTCGCGGTGTTGAGCGAGCTCGATATCCGCGGCTTGACCGCGTAGCCGTGGGCGCCACAGGGATTGGCCATGTCGACTGCGAACGCGGCACAAGCGCGCTTCATGGTCACTGTGGTGGGGCAGTCGCCCTTGCATTGCTTGCGCGCCGCCGCGAGCGCGTCGGCTTCGCCGGCGTAATCGAAGGCCTGGCCGTAGGCGCCGCATTTGCCGATGGCGAAGGCGCCGGCGGCAAGTGATTCCGTTGCGAATCGCGATCCGGCGACTGTCAAAGTCAGAACAAAGAAAAACATCGCGCAACGTTGCGCACTGGTAGAAGATTTCAAAAGCCCCTCCCCCGAGGTCATCCAGGCGCGCGAACCTAACTCAGGGGACGTTTCCACTTAGTGAACGGCGTGCGCCTTTGCGCTCTACAATCTAGCCGCGCCGCGCGGCCTCTAGCGCCTGGGGTGTGTCGATATCGAGAAACGCGCCAAAGCCTTCGACCTGGACTTCCGCCACCGCTTCGCTGTGCTTGGCAATCAAATGGCGGGCGCCGATATCGCCGTCGAGCGTCATCAATTCGTTGAAGAAGCGGCGCGACCACAGCACCGGATTGCCGCGCCTGTTATCGCTGACGGGGACCGCGATCAAATTGCCACGATCGGGCGCAAAGGCTTCGATCAAATGGTTGATCAGGGGTGCCGAGATCATCGGCATGTCGCCAAGACAAATCACCACGCCATCGGCGTCGTCGGGAATTGCCGCAACGCCCGCCTTCACGGAGCTCGCGAGCCCTTGTGCGAAATCTGCGTTGCGGACGAATTTCACATCGAGGCCGGCCAACGCCTTCTCGACCAGTTCAGCCTGATGGCCGGTGACGACAATGACATCCCTGGCTTTCGAGGCCCGCGCCTGCTCGGTCACAAGCCGGACCAGCGGCTTGCCGCCGAGTTCGGCGAGAAGCTTGTTGGGCCCACCCATCCGGGTCGAACGACCGGCGGCGAGAATGATCGCGGCGACATGACGGTTGCTGTCGGGTTTAAGACTTTCACGCGGCTGCGGCCGGGTCACGATTTCCATCAACAGACCGCCAACGCCCATGCCTGTGAGTTCGGCGCGGGTGACCTTGAGGCCGGCCAACAGGCGCATCAGCACCCAATCAAAACCGTTTTCCACCGGCGAGCGGGCGCAACCGGGCGCGCCGAGCACCGGCACGCCGCCGGCATTGCCGATCAAAAGCAAATTGCCGGGATCGACCGGCATGCCGAAATGTTCGATGGCGCCGCCGATGCCCGAGATCGCCGCCGGAATCACATCGCGACGGTCGGCGATGGCGGAGGCGCCGAACACGATCACGAGTTCGGCGCCGAGACCGAGCAATTCCTTGATCGCAGCCTTCAGCGCGGTCTCATCGTGCGGCACGCGACGCTCGGCCATAATGGCGGCGCCGGCGGGCGCCAGCCGCTCCGCCGTCACGCGCAAGGTCTTGTCCACCACCTTGGGCGCGAGCCCAGGCAGCAGGGTCGAGATCACGCCGACGCGCTTGATCGTGTAAGGCGCAATCCGCAACGCGCCGCCCTTGGCGGCCGCAACCGCGGCATCGCGCAGCTTCGCCTCGACCCCAAACGGGATAAGTTTGACGGTCGCGACCATTTCGCCTTCGACCACCGGTTTGAAAGCGGAGAGCGTGGCAAACGTGATGGCTTCGTCGACGCCGTTGATGCGGTCGACCGTGGCGCGGTCCACCACCAGCACGCCGGGACGGCCTGCGAACAGATTGGCGCGGCCTGTGAAGGCGCGCTCGACATTGATGCCGTCGCCAGCGACGGCCCGCGCGATGCTGGAGGCGGCGGCGTCCTCGGAAACGTCGCCTTCCTCGAGCCGTACCACGACGATTTCCTTGACGCCGGCGCGGGTCAACGCATCGACTTCGGCCGGGCCGACAGTGGTGCCCTTCTTGAGCACCAGCGGACCTTGACGGAGGGTGTGAACGGTGACGCCACCGATCGCGTCCGCCGGACTGGCAGGACCGAATTTCATGCCGCGGCTTCTTTTTCTTTCGGCAACCGCAACTGCGCGGTGATCTCGGCCATGATGGCCACCGCGATCTCCGAGGGCGAGACCGCGCCGATCGAAAGGCCGATCGGGGCGTGGATGCGGGTGATGTCGCTGTCCTTTGCGCCTTGCGCCTTCAGCCGCTCGGCGCGCTTGGCGTGGGTCTTTCGCGAGCCGAGCGCACCGATATAGAAGCAATCGCACTCGAATGCGTGCAGCAGCGCCGGATCGTCGATCTTGGGATCGTGTGTCAACGCAACGAAAGCCGTGTAGTGATCGATATTGAGCGGCGGCAGCGCCACGTCCGGCCATTCCGCGATCAGCGGCACATCCGGAAACCGCTCGGGGCTAGCAAAGGCAGTGCGCGGATCCACCACCGTCACATCATAATCCAGCGAACGCGCCAGCGGCGCGAGCGCCTGGCTGATATGGACGGCGCCGACAATCACGAGCCTTGCGGTCGGCGCATAGACGTTGAGAAACAGCTTCTTGCCGCCGGCCTCGACCATGCCGCTCTTTCCCATGCGCAATTGCTTTGACAGTTCAGCGCGCAAGGGATCGGCGGCGAAGTCCTTGGCCCTGACCAGCCGCTGTTCGCCATTGGCAGTATCGGTGACGACAATCACCGGCCGCCGCGCAGCGCGTTCGGCATTGAGTTCGGCTAGCGTCTGAAGCTTCACGGTCAGGCGACCTTCTCGACGAATACGCGGATGGTGCCGCCGCAGGACAGGCCGACATTCCAGGCGGTCTCGTCGGCGACGCCGAATTCGAGCATCTTCGGCTGGCCGCTGGCGATCACGTCCAGCGCTTCGGTGACCACTGCTCCTTCGACGCAGCCGCCGGAGACCGACCCCAGAAACGTGCCGTCGTCGTTGATGACAAGGTTCGATCCGGCCGGCCGTGGCGCTGAGCCCCAGGTCTCGACCACGGTGGCGAGCGCGACGCCGTGGCCGGCCTTCTGCCAATCCTCAGCCGCTTTGAGAATGTCTTCGTCGCGATTGAGCATGGGAGCCTCTTTCAAGAGTAGATTTCAAGCTGCGGTTCGGATCAGGCTACGGTCGTGCCGCGCCGGTCCTGCGGAAAGTGCCGCAATCAGCCCTTCGATGGAACTCAAATTATGTACCGGGCGGAATTCGTCAACGTGCGGCAGCATCATTTTGATGCCCTGCGCCTTGGCCTCAAAGCCGCCATAGCGCAACAGCGGGTTAAGCCAGATCAGGCGGCGGCAGGACCGGTGCAGCCGGTCCATCTCGAATGCCAGCCCGGCGTCGGCTTCGCGCTCCAGCCCGTCGGAAATCAGGAGCACGATGGCGCCCTGCCCGAGCACCCGCCGGCCCCAGAGCTTGTTGAAGGTATGCAGCGAGATCGCGATCCGGGTGCCGCCAGCCCAATCCTCCACCGCCGACGAACAACTGGCCAGCGCCTCGTCGGGATCGCGCGCCCGCAAGGCCCGCGTCACATTGGTCAGGCGGGTGCCAAACAGAAAGACCGACACGCGCTTGCGTGCATCGGTAATGGCGTGCAGGAAATGCAGAAACAGCCGGGTATATTCGCTCATCGAGCCCGATATATCGAGCAGCGCCACGATCGGGGCCGGCTTGTCGATCCGTCCGAGCCGATGGATATCGATGATGTCGCCGCCGGTGCGCAAGGAGCCGCGCAGCGTGCGGCGCATATCGAGCCGCAAGCCGCGCGCATCCGGCTGGTAGCGGCGGGTGCGCAATTGGGCCTGCGGCAGTTTCATTTGCGCGATCGCGCGGGTCACTTCGGCGATCTCGGCCGCGGTCATCTGCGCGAAATCTTTCTTCTGCAGCACTTCCTTGTCCGAAACTGAAAGCCTGAGCTGCTCCTGTTCCTGCGCCTGCGGGGTCTCGATCATCTGGGATTGCGACAGCGCCTCCTGGACGCGGCGCGAGGCCGGTGGCGGCTTTTTCCTGGCGTGATCGGGCAGCGGCACTGAATCGAGCATGTGCTTCCAGTCTTCGGCGGCGCGGAAGAACAGGTCGAAGGCCTGGGCGAAGATCAAAGCATGCTCGTGGCGCTTGACGAAGATCGATTCCAGCGTGGTGAACACGTCGGCGCGGTTGCCGATCTCGATCACCTGCAGCGCGTTCAAGGCATCGATGACCGCGCCGGGCCCGACCGGAATCCCGGCCGCACGCAACGCCCGGGCAAAGCCGATGACGTTGTCAGCCATTTGACCGGTTTCAGGCGTGAGATGATTGATGGCCATGGGATAACCCGTTCTGTCATTCCGGGGCATGCGAAGCATGAACTACGATGTGCAATTGCACATCGGAGAATCTCGCGCCGTATTCTCCAGATTCCGGGTTCGCAGCTTACGCTGCGCCCCGGAATGACGGCCGCACTTACGCCCCGCGAATCAATTCTCGATCGTCGCCTCTTTCAAAACCTTCTGCAGCGTGTCGCCCTGCATGCGCGCGATGTCATCCTGGTATTTCAGCAGCGCGCCCAGGGTATCGCCGACCACCTGCGGGGTCAGCGAGCGGGCGTCGAGTTCGGTGAGCGCGGTCGCCCAGTCGATGGTCTCGGCAACGCCCGGCGATTTGTAGAAATCCTGATCGCGCAGCGCCTGCACGAAGCTGACGATCTGATGCGACAATTTTGCGGAAATACCGGGCACGCGCGACTTGACGATCGCAAGCTCGCGTTCGGCATTGGGGTAATCCACCCAATGATAGAGACAGCGGCGCTTCAGAGCGTCATGGATTTCGCGGGTGCGGTTCGAGGTGATGATGACAATCGGCGGCTGCGGCGCCTTCACGGTGCCGAGTTCGGGAATCGTGACCTGGAAATCCGAGAGAATTTCCAACAGATAGGCCTCGAACGCCTCGTCGGCGCGGTCGAGCTCGTCGATCAGGAGTACCGGCGCGCCTGCGACATCCGGCTCCAGCGCCTGCAACAGCGGCCGCTTGATCAGATAGCGCTCGGCGAAAATATCGCCAGAGAGCTGCTCGCGATCGGTTTCGCCGGCCGCCTCCGCCAGCCGGATCGCGATCATTTGCGCCGCGCTATTCCATTCATAGACCGCGGAGGCGACGTCAAGGCCTTCATAGCACTGCAGCCGGATCAGCTTTCGCCCCAGCGCGGCCGACAGAACCTTTGCGATCTCGGTCTTGCCGACGCCGGCTTCGCCTTCGAGAAACAGCGGCCGGCCCATGCGCAGCGACAGATAGGTTACCGTGGCCAGCGAGCGCTCGGCGAGGTAGCCCCGCGAGGATAACAACTCGAGCATGGCATCGACAGATTTGGGCAGCGCCGATGCGGTCATGGCAAAGCCAGCCTTGATGAGCCAGAGATTGGCCGCGTCACGATTTGCCGGTCGCGGCTTCGACCGCGCGGCGCGCCATCACCGCGATCAGATGCGCACGATATTCGGCGCTGCCATGCAAATCGCTGTTCAGTCCTGTCGCCGGCACCGTCAAGCCGTCGAGCGCCTTCGGCGAGAAGCGCTTCTTCAACGCCTCTTCGAAAGCGGTGACGCGGAACACGCCTTCGGAGCCGGCGCCGGTGACGGCGACGCGCACATCCGACGGGCGCTTGGCGACGAACACGCCAACCAGCGCATAACGCGAGGCCTGGTTGCGGAATTTGACGTAGGCGGCCTTCTTCGGCAGCGGGAACATCACCCTGGTGATGATCTCGTCGCTCTCCAGCGCCGTCGTAAACAGCCCCTGGAAGAATTCCTCCGGCTTGAGGCGGCGCTTGTTGGTGACGATGGTCGCGCCGAGCGCCAGGCAGGCCGCGGGATAATCGGCGGTCGGGTCATTGTTGGCGAGCGAGCCACCGATGGTGCCCTTGTGGCGTACCGCGGGATCGCCGATCATGCCGGCCAGTTCGGCGAGCGCCGGAATTGCCTCACCGACGATGGGTGATGTCGCAACCGCGTTGTGGGTTGCGGTCGCGCCGATGACGAGCGAACGGCCCTTCATCTCGATGCCGTCAAGCCCGTCGATGTGCGAGAGGTCGACCAGATGCGGCGGGCTCGCAAGTCGCTGCTTCATGACCGGCAGCAGGGTGTGACCGCCGGCGATCACCTTGGCGTCTTCATTCTTGACCAAAAGGTTGGCGGCCTGCCGCACCGTCGCCGGACGATGATATTTGAATTCGTACATGGGGTATTCCTAATCGCTGTCGCGGTGACGTGGTTTACGCGAGATCGGATTTCGCCATCGCCTTGGCGCCGGCCGCGATCGATTGAACGATGTTCTGATATCCGGTGCAGCGGCACAGATTGCCATCGAGCTCTTCGCGGATGGTGTGGTCGGAAAGATCGTGGCCCTTGCGATGGACTAGATCGACCGCCGTCATGATCATTCCGGGCGTGCAGAAGCCGCATTGCAGGCCGTGATGCTCGCGGAACGCCTCCTGCATCGGATGCAGCGGTGCGCCATCGGCGGCCAGCCCTTCGATGGTCCTGACTTCGTGCCCGTCCGCCATGACCGCAAGCGTGGTGCAGGATTTGACCGCCTTGCCGTCGAGATGCACGACGCAGGCGCCGCATTGCGAAGTGTCGCAGCCGACATGGGTGCCGGTCAGCCGCAGATTCTCGCGCAGCAACTGGACCAGGAGGGTACGGGGATCGACATTGGCGTTGACGGGATTGCCGTTCACGATAAGCGAGATTTTGGCCATTCAGTTCTCTCTTCATCTGCACCCCGCGTTGCACGGCAGCACAGTCATCAAAAATAGTTCCAAAGCCATAATATGGGCCAACCCGGCAATGAGCAACCTCATCGGGCGCGGCCTGACATCCTGGAGCGCACCCCGCCGGAGCCAGTCTTTTCAGCAGATTAGCCGCAAGAGATCAGACTTTCTGGAGATCAGCCTTCCAAAGATCAGCCTTGCACCGCCTTGGCGAAATTCGCGAAAAACTCGTCAGCCAGTTTTTTCGCCGCGCCGCTGATCAGGCGCTGGCCGAGCTGCGCCAGCTTGCCCCCGATCTGCGCTTCGACGTCATAGGTCAAGAGCGTGCCGCCGTCCTTGTCGGCGAGCGCCACTGTCGCACCGCCCTTGGCAAAGCCGGCCACCCCACCCTCGCCTTCGCCCGATATCTTGTAGCCATTCGGAGGGTCCAGATCGCTCAGTGTCACCCGGCCCTTGAAGCGGGCCGACACCGGCCCGACCTTCATCTTGGCGACGGCGCGGAAACCGTTGTCTTCGGTTCGCTCCAGCTCCTCGCAGCCGGGAATACAGACCTTGAGCACCTCCGGGTCGTTCAACTTGGCCCAGACCGCCTCGCGCGGCGCCGCAAGCTGGACTTCGCCGTTCATCGTCATGGCCATGTGCGGTCTCCGGTTCGCTTGCGGTTTTGGCCCCAGGTTCTTGCCCTCAAGTAAAGCAGGCCCGGCCCAAAAGGAAGGGGATGGAGGGGCGGGAAGCGACATCTATTGGCGGCGCAGCAGACTTGCCTTGCGCGCTTTGGGATTGGCAGAAACCGGCCGGGATGGTTAGGTCGCGCCCATCATGAGTACCTCGATCTCGCCCCTGCTCGCCCCCATGCTGTCGAGCGCCGCCGTGCGCGCCGTCTGCGACGACGTCGCTTGTCTCCAGAACATGCTCGATTTTGAAGCAGCCCTTGCGCGGGCGGAAGCCGCAACGGGAGTCATTCCGGCAGCCGCGGCCGGCCCGATTGCGAAAGCCTGCAGGGCCAGTGCGTTCGATCTCGCCGCCCTGGCGGAGGCCGCGACGCGGTCCGGCAATCTCGCCATCCCCCTCGTCAAGGCGCTGACCGCCGACGTCGCCAAGGCTGACCCAGACGCCGCGCGCTATGTGCATTGGGGCGCCACCAGCCAGGACGTGATCGATACCGCCGCCATGCTCACCCTGCGCGCCGGCATCGACGCGCTGCTTGCCGATATCGGCCGTGCCATTGCCGGCTTTGCCGGGCTCGCGCGGCAGCACCGCAACACCGCGGTCGTGGCGCGCACCTGGCTGCAGCATGCGCTGCCGATGCCGTTCGGACTGAAGCTTGCGGAATATGCCGCGGCCCTGCACCGTTCGCGCGTCCGCTTGCTGCGGCTGCGCCGCGAAACCCTGGCGCTGCAGTTTGGCGGCGCTGCAGGCACCCTGGCGGCACTCGGCGACAAGGGGCTGGTGGTTGCCGAGCAATTGGCGCGGGAGCTCGAACTGCCGTTGCCGGATGCGCCATGGCACAGCCATCGCGATCGTCTGGCGGAGGCTGCTTCGGTGTTGGCGATCATTGCGGGCACCTGCGGCAAGATCGCACGCGACGTCCAACTGATGATGCAGACCGATGTCGCCGAAGCGTTCGAGCCGTCCGGCGAAGGCCGCGGCGGCTCTTCCACCATGCCGCACAAGCGCAACCCCGTTGCGGCGGCCACCGCGATCGCCGCAGCCACCATGGCACCGAACCTGGCGGCGACGATGTTCGCCGCCCAAGTCGGGGATCACGAGCGCAGCGCGGGTCCCTGGCATGCGGAATGGCCGACCTTGCCGGGCCTCTTGCTCGTCACTTCCGGCGCGCTCGCCGCGATCGTCGACATTGCCGAAGGCCTGGAAGTCAATGTCGCACGCATGCGCGTCAATCTTGAGGCGACCGGCGGCCTGATCATGGCGGAAGCGGTAGCATTTGCGCTGGCGGAGAAGATCGGCAGGAGTGAGGCTCATCGTCTGGTCGAAGCGGCCAGCAAAAAGGCCGTCGCTGAGAAAAAAGGCCTGCGGGACGTGCTGTCGGGTGATGCCAATGTCACCGCACATTTGAGCGCCGACAGACTGGCAAAATTATTCGAGCCGATGGCCTATCAGGGCGTCTCGCAAGCCCTGATCGATCGCCTGCTCGCTTCGCTCGACGAAAAGCAATGAGATGTCGTTGCCGGGCTTGACCCGGCAATCCATCTTCTTGATTGGATTCTCTTTGGATGAATGCGCGAATCTCTAGCGCGAAGACGCGCTTCGCGCTTTTGTCCACGCAGACGAGGGACAAAAAAGATGCCGATGATCGATGCCGACGGTTGCCTGCTCAACGTGGCCGTCGAAGGCCGCGACGGCGGGCCCACCCTGATGCTGTCGAATTCACTGGGCTCTACGATGCAGATGTGGGAGCCGCAGATGAAGTCGCTCACACAAATATTTCGCGTGATTCGCTACGACCGCCGCGGCCACGGCAAATCCGGCGTGCCGACGGGCCCCTACTCCATGGAGCGTTTCGGCCGCGACGTGCTCGCGATCCTCGACGACCTCAACATCGAGAAGGTGCACTGGTGCGGACTCTCGATGGGCGGCATGGTGGGGCAGTGGTTGGGAGCCAACGCGCCGCAAAGACTCGGCAGGATCATTCTTTCCAACACCGCTTGCTATTATCCCGATCCGACCAACTGGCTGAACCGAATCAAGGCAGTGAAGGAAGGCGGCATTGCTGCCGTCGCCGATACCGTCATCGCAGGCTGGCTCACGGCGGATTTCAGGGAACGCGAGCCGCAGATCACGGCCAACATGAAGGCCATGCTGCTCGCTACCCCGGTGCAAGGTTATCTCGCCTGCTGCGAAGCGCTGAGCACGCTCGATCAGCGCGCGCTTTTGCCCAAAGTCAAAAGCCCGACGCTGGTGATCGCCGGCCGCCACGACATGGCGACCCCGGTCGCCGCCGGCGAATACATCCGCAGCCAGATCCCCGGCGCTAGCCTCACGATTCTCGACGCCGCGCATATTTCCAATGTCGAACAGCCGCACGCCTTCACCGACGCGGTGATCGGCTTCCTGACGCAACGTTGATCCGAGGCCAACCATGGACGATCAGAAACGCAGCGACGATGGCATGGTTCAGCGCCGCAAGGTACTCGGCGACGCCTGGGTCGACAAATCGATCGCGGGCAAGAATTCGTTCAACGCCGACTTTGTCGATTTGATCACGCGCCATGCCTGGGGCGAAATCTGGACCCGACCGCATTTTGATCATCGCACCCGCCGCGTGCTGGTGATCGGCACCATGATCGCGCTCGGGCAATGGGACGAATTCCGCCTTCACGTCCGCGCCGCGCTCACCGAGGGCGGATTCACGCCTGATGATATCAAGGAGATTCTGCTGCAGCAGGCGATCTATTGCGGCGTGCCGGCCGCCAATCACGCCGTCAAGGAAGCGTCAGCGATTATAAGCGAGCTTGGCCTGCTCAAGAGCTGAAGCGTCCGCGGTCACGCCGGGATATGTCAGGGGCTGCGCCGGACGTTCGACCAGCAGCACGATTGCGGCGCCGAGCAGCATCAAGAGCTCCGTCGCATGCAGCCGGAGGGCCGCGGTCTCGCCGACCTGCGATGCCATCCACATGCAGGCAAAGCTGATCACGCTGCCGATGGCAAGCGCGATCGCGAGCGCCTCTTCGCCACTGCCTGTCTTGCGGATCGCCGCGCGCGCGGTCAAAACCAGGAAGATCGCGAGGAATGCGACGACGGTGAACCTGCCCAACGCGAGCAGCCACGCAACCCGCACCATGGCCATCGACGCCAGTTGCAGATGATCGCTGATGAACAATGCCACCGATATGCTCGGCCGCTCGTAAAGACCGTGGACCGGCGCGATCATGATCCTGTAGGCGATGATGGCCCAGGTCGGAATGAAATAGGCCGCCAGCAGCACGCCGTTGAATGTACTGATCCGCCAGTTTCTGAACATGTCGCTTCCCGTTTTTCCGCAGGCTTGTGCGGCGCTTGCGGTTTCTCGGGAGAGGTAACGCCCTTAAACTGTGACGGGCAATTTAAACCCTTTATTTACCTTAATGGTGGGCCGCATGGGTCAGCGCGCAGGATTTGAGCGGCCGGCGGCCGAATCTCCATCTCGGCGCTGCCGAACGGCGCCGCCGAGATGGATCACTTGAGGACCTGGATCTTGTCAGCGCCGCAACCTGAGCGGCCTCAGATGGCGCCCCTCGCCTCGACATATAGAGCGTAGAGCGAATGCGAGCTCGCCATGAACAGGCGGTTCTTCTTGACACCGCCGAACGTCAGATTGGCGCAACGCTCAGGAAGGCGGATGAAGCCAATGGCCTTGCCCTCCGAATTGAACACCTTGACGCCGTCCAATTCCTCGGGCTTCGCGGTCGGCGAGCCGTTGCTTCCCCAGCCGCACCAGATATTGCCGTCCGTATCCACCCTGATGCCGTCGAGTGCCCCCGCCCCGTTGGCGTCGATCAGCTTGGCCTTGTTGGACAGTGTGAAGCCGTCAGGTCCGACGTCGTAGGTCCAGACCAGCCGGTTCGGTTGCGCGCGCGATTCGACGATGTAGAGCTTCTTTTCGTCCGGCGAGAACGCTAGCCCGTTCGGACCTGCGAGGTCGGCGGTCACGAGCCCAAGCTTGCCGTCGGGGGCGATGCGGTACACGGAGTGCGGCAATTCCGGGGTCGCCTTGTCACCCTCCCATTCGCCGCCAATGCCAAACGGCGGATCGGTAAACCAGATCGAACCGTCCGACTTGCAAACGATATCGTTGGGGCGAGTTGAAGCGCTTGCCGTTGAAATTGTCGGCCAGCACCGTGATTTTTCCATCATACTCCGTACGCGTCACCCGACGGGTCAGATGTTCGCAACTGATCAGGCGCCCCTGCCGATCGCGCGCGTGGCCGTTGGCAAAATTCGACGGCTGGCGGAAAACGCCCCAGTTTCCGTTCGCCTCGTCATACCGCATGATGCGATTGTTGGGGATGTCGCTGACCAGGAGATAGCGGCCGTCGCCAAACCAGACCGGTCCCTCCGCCCACCGCATTCCACTTGCGAGTTGCTCGACGGAGCTGCTGAACAGGCGATATTTGGCAAAGCTCGGGTCGAGGATTTCGACCGACGCGTCGGGGTAACGCTGGTTGGGCTTGAACTCAAAGGACTGGGCGTTGGCGCGCTGTTGAAAAGTAAGAGCGGTCGCGGCAGCCCCGGCGGTCGCAAATACACTCCGGCGGGTCATGTTCATTGGCTTTTCCTCCCCTGATTCACGCGGTCGTCTCGCCGGTGAACGATGAAACCATCCATCCGCCGTTGCCGCTTGGGTGGACCGTAGTGGAGGTTCCATTGGAGGTCCAGATGGCGAGGCGTGGCGGCCCGCCCGCAGAAAAGCCAGAACTGCTCCTTTCAAAAAAGAAAGACCCCGCCTTTCGGCGGGATCTTCCTTCACTCACACGTTCGACCAGCTACGTTCGACGGGGAGTTAGCGACCACCCTTGCCTTGCTGGTTGGGGTTCTGGCCCTGACGGTTCGGATCCTGCTGTTGCTGTCCGGGCTTCTGGCCACCACCCTGCTGCTGGCCGGGCTTCTGGCCCGGATTCTGATTTTGCTGGCCCGGATTCTGGTTCTGATTGGACATCGGGGTCTCCCTTGTTGAAGTCGCGAGAGATAACTAGGGAACCCCGAGTTGGTTGCACAAAAATTTGGTTCCCGTCGGGCCAATTGCATGCGCTGTTCCGAGTTTTGCGGAACCCGACCAGGAAACTAGCTCTGTACAAGCCGTTAGACCCGTATCCAGCGCTGTTGCCCCCCCGAGTTCCCGCTGTTAGAAAATGACAGGACGCGCCGTCTGGTTGCCGGAGCCCCCGCCGCGTAACTTGTTAAAGTGGGCTTTTTCGTTTTCGGCAAACCGGATTCAAATTCGCCGAAAAATGCGCCAAACAGCGGCAGCGTATGGATTATTTCGCCCAGCAACTGATCAACGGCATTGTGCTCGGCTCGATCTACGGCTTGATCGCCATCGGCTACACCATGGTCTATGGCATCGTCGGCATGATCAATTTTGCCCATGGCGACATCTTCATGATTGGCGGCTTTATCGCGCTGATTTCATTCCTGATCCTGGTCTCCATCGGGCTGACCGCGATTCCCCTGATCCTGCTGATCGTGCTCCTGGTATCGATGGCGATCACCGCACTCTACGGCTGGACCGTAGAACGCATCGCCTACCGGCCGCTGCGGCAGTCCTTCCGCCTCGCGCCTATGCTGTCGGCGATCGGGATGTCGTTCGTCCTCATCAATTATTCGCAGATCGCCCAGGGCGCGCGGGTCAAGCCGGTGCCGCCGATCATCACCGGCGGCTACAGCCTGTTCGAACACGACGGCTTCGTGGTGCGGCTGTCCAATGTGCAGGTCATCGTCGTCATCACCACCGTGGTGCTGCTCGCGATCTTCACCTGGCTGGTGTCCCGGACCCGGTTGGGGCGCGACATGCGCGCCTGTGAGCAGGACCAGACCATGGCGGCGCTGCTCGGCGTCGACGTTGACCGCACCATTTCCATGACCTTTGTCATTGGTGCTGCGCTCGCCGCCGTCGCCGGCATGATGTACCTGCTCTATTATGGCCTGGTCGATTTCTTCATGGGCTTTGTCGCTGGCATCAAGGCGTTCACCGCGGCCGTCCTCGGCGGCATCGGCTCATTGCCTGGCGCGATGCTCGGCGGGCTGTTGATTGGGCTGATCGAAACCCTGTGGTCGGCCTATTTTTCGATCGAATACAAGGACGTTGCGGCGTTCTCGATCCTGATCGTGGTGCTGATCTTCCTTCCGACCGGCCTGCTTGGCCGGCCCGAAGTTGAAAAAGTTTGACAGGCGCGCGCGTGACCGCAACCACGCCCGACCTCGTGCAGGCGTCGCGGCTGCCCGGCGTCGCCTTCATCTTCAAAAAAGCCTTGATCAGTGCGCTCGTGGCGCTGTTGCTATTTTCGCTGATGATCGGCATCCGCACCGAAGCGGGCCCCACGGGCCAGCTGATCTACTGGACAAGGTCCGGTGATCTCGCAGCGATGGTCGTCACCGTGTTTGGCGGCAGCATTCTCGTCGAATTGCTGCGGCAATGGTGGGGACCGGTCGGCACCGTCAGGATCGTTCCGCCAAATGTGCAAAGCGCGCTCGCTCTGGCACGGCGCGCGATCGCGCCGCTGCTGTTGATCTTCACATTCCTAGTGCCGGTGATCTTCTACGACCAGCGCTACATTCTCGATCTCGGCATCCTGGTGCTGACCTATGTGATGCTGGGATGGGGATTGAATGTGGTGGTCGGCCTCGCCGGGCTGCTCGATCTCGGCTATGTCGCGTTCTACGCAGTAGGCGCCTATTCCTATGCGTTGCTGTCCACCAATTTCGGGCTGTCGTTCTGGGTCTGCCTGCCGCTGGCCGGCATTCTGGCTGCATTTTGGGGGGTGCTGTTGGGATTTCCGGTGCTGCGCTTGCGCGGCGACTATCTCGCCATCGTAACGCTGGCCTTCGGCGAGATCATCCGGCTCGTCATCATCAACTGGCAAAGCCTCACGGGCGGCCCCAACGGCGTGTCCGGTATTCCGCGCCCGTCGTTCTTCGGCATCCCGCTGACGCCGGGCGATGACGGCCTTGCGGCGAAGCTTGGCATCGAATTCTCGCCGACCCATCGCATCGTATTCCTGTTCTACGTGATCCTGGCGCTCGCGCTCCTGACCAATTGGGTGACGATCCGGCTGCGGCGCCTGCCGATCGGCCGCGCCTGGGAGGCGCTGCGCGAGGATGAAGTGGCCTGCCGCGCACTCGGCATCAACACCACAACCACGAAACTCACCGCGTTCGCCACCGGCGCCATGTTCGGCGGTTTCGCCGGTGCATTCTTTGCAACCCGCCAAGGTTTCATCAGCCCGGAATCCTTCACCTTCCAGGAATCGGCGCTGGTGCTGGCGATCGTCGTGCTCGGCGGCATGGGCTCGCAGCTCGGCGTAGCGCTTGCCGCGCTCACCATGATCGGCGGTTTCGAACTGTTTCGCGGCTTTGACCAATATCGCATGCTGGTGTTCGGCGTGGCGATGGTGCTCCTGATGATCTGGCGGCCGCGCGGCCTGATCGGTCACCGCGCGCCAACCGTGTTTCTGCGGCACAGCCAGGCCATCTCCTCGGAGCTCGCCGGGGAAGGCCGGGGATGAACGAGACAAGCATTCTCAGCGTTGATCATCTGACGATGCGCTTTGGCGGCGTCGTCGCGGTCAACGACCTGTCGTTTGAGGCCGAGCGGCGCAAAATCACCGCGCTGATCGGACCGAACGGCGCCGGCAAGACCACTGTGTTCAACTGCATCACCGGATTCTACAAGCCGACATCGGGCACCATGCGCCTGACCCATGACGACGGCCGCAGCATCCAACTCGAACGGCTGAACGATTTCCGGATTTCCAAGCAGGCCAAGGTCGCGCGTACATTCCAGAACATCCGGCTGTTTCCAGGCATGACGGCGCTCGAAAACCTGATGGTCGCGCAGCACAATGCACTGATGCTCGCCTCCGGCCTCACCTTTCTCGGGCTGATCGGCGCACCGTCCTGGCGCGCCGCCGAAAAGCACGCGATCGATCAGGCCACGCGCTGGCTCGACCGCATCGGCTTGCTCCCACGCGCCGACGACGCCGCCGGCAATTTGCCCTATGGCGATCAGCGCCGTCTTGAAATCGCGCGCGCCATGTGCACCGAACCGGCATTGCTGTGCCTCGACGAGCCGGCCGCCGGACTGAACACGCGCGAGAGCGCAGCGCTGAGCGAGCTATTGCTCTCGATCCGCGCCGACCAGGGCACTTCGATCCTGCTGATCGAGCACGACATGTCGGTGGTGATGGAAATTTCCGACCACGTGGTGGTGATGGATTACGGCGTCAAGATCGCCGAAGGCACGCCGCAAGACATCCGCGACGACCCCAAGGTGATCGCGGCCTATCTCGGCGTGGAAGACAACGAAGTTGCAGCCGTCGAATCGGAGTTGGGGCTGTGAGGCGGCCGCGAATTACGCCGTCATGCCCGGGCTTGTCCCGGGCATCCACGTCCTTCTTCGCTGCCGGCTGCCAGGGCGTGGATGGCCGGGACAAGCCCGGCCATGACGAGTCCGAGGTCATGTCATGACGTCATCCGCGACGCTGCTTGCGATTCGCGGCCTTCGCGCCGCCTATGGCAAGATCGAGGCGCTGAAGGGCGTCGATCTTGACATCCGCCCGGGCGAGATTGTCGCGCTGATCGGCGCCAATGGCGCCGGCAAGTCGACGCTGATGATGACGATCTTCGGCAAGCCGCGCGCGCGCGCAGGATCGATCCTGTTCGACGGCCGCGATATCACTGGTGTGCCGACCCACGAAATCGCGCGGCTGCGCATCGCGCAATCGCCCGAAGGCCGCCGGATTTTTCCGCGCATGAGCGTGGCGGAAAACCTGCAGATGGGCGCCGACGCCACCGATTCGAGCGATGCTGAACGATCCGCCAGCCTCGAGCGCGTGCTGACCCTGTTTCCGCGCCTGAAGGAGCGCATGACCCAGCGCGGGGGCACCCTGTCGGGCGGCGAACAGCAGATGCTGGCGATCGGGCGAGCGCTGATGAGCCGCCCTCGCCTGTTGATGCTGGACGAACCCTCGCTGGGCCTCGCCCCGCTGATTGCACGCCAGATTTTCGACGCCATCCGGACGCTTAACCAGCAGGACGGCCTCACCGTGCTGATCGTCGAGCAGAACGCCAATCATGCCCTGCGGCTGGCCCATCGCGGCTACGTCATGGTCAACGGCCTGATCACCCTCAGCGGAACGGGCGCGGAACTGCTGCAACGACCGGAAATCCGTGCCGCCTATCTGGAAGGCGGAAGACGGGGGTAAACCACGCTGGGGATGGACGTGCTGCGAACGAGCGTGAATTTGCCCGAAATTTGCCGATGACTTCGCGGCAAAATCAGCCGACAATGGCCATGGTTTGGAACCCCCGGCAACCTGCCGGCGACTTCCCATGGCGAACTAACCGCGAGGACCCCTCATGAAATCACTTAAGCTCATCGGCCTGGCATTGGGCGCGTCGCTTGCGCTGTCAACGACAGCGTTGGCGCAAGATATCACAATCGCTGTGGCGGGCCCGATGACCGGCGGCGAATCCGCATTCGGCCGCCAGATGAAGAACGGCGCCGAACAGGCGGTAAAGGATTTCAATTCCGCCGGCGGCCTGCTCGGCAAGAAGCTTGCGCTGGAAGTGGGCGACGATGCCTGCGATCCCAAGCAGGCGCGTTCGGTGGCGGAAAAATTCGCCAGCGCCAAAATCCCGTTCGTCGCGGGCCATTATTGTTCTTCGTCGTCGATCCCGGCATCGGAAGCTTATGCCGACGGCAACGTGTTGCAGATCACGCCGGCCTCGACCAATCCGCTGTTTACCGAGCGCAAGCTCTGGAACGTCGCGCGCGTCTGCGGCCGTGACGATCAGCAAGGCCTGGTCGCCGCCGATTACATCGCGAAATTTTACAAGGGCAAGAACGTCGCCATCCTCAACGACAAGACCACCTACGGCAAAGGCCTCGCCGACGAGACCAAGAAGGCGCTCAACAAGGCCGGCTTCACCGAGAAGATGTTCGAATCCTACAACAAGGGCGACAAGGATTTTAACTCGATCGTGTCGCGCTTGAAGCGCGACAATATCGACCTCGTCTTTGTCGGCGGCTACCATCAGGAAGCCGGCTTGATCCTGCGCCAGATGCGGGATCAGGGTCTCAAAACGACCTTGATGGCAGGCGATGCGCTGGCCGACAAGGAGTTCGCCTCAATTACGGGGCCCGCCGGCGAAGGTACTTTGTTCACCTTCGGTCCCGATCCGCGCAACAAGCCGACCGCCAAGGCGATCGTCGAACGCTTCAAGGCCAAGAACATCGATCCCGAAGGCTACACGCTCTACACTTACGCCGCGATGCAGGTCTGGTCTCAGGCGGTTGCGAAAGCCGGCACCACCGATCCAAAAAAGGTGATGGACACGATCAAGGGCAGCGCGTGGGAGACCGTCATCGGCAAGATGGAGTTCGATGCCAAGGGCGACATCAAGCAAATCGACTACGTCGTCTACAAGTGGGACGCCAAGGGCAACTATACCGAAATCAATCCGAAGGGGTCATAAGCCTCGATAGCTTGTCTACCCTTTGCCGCGACTTCAACGCCCCGGTTTGCCGGGGCGTTTTGTTTTTCGCTTCCGCCGCCCGTGCCCTTTTCCAAGTGAACGGCGGTCAGACACCGCTCAGCATGGAGACCTGCCCGATTGCGGCCGAGTGGCGCGACGCGGCATACGCAGCCTCGATCGCTGCGATCAGTTCGCTCGGACGAAACGGTTTCTGCAAGCAAACCACGTTGGCAAGTTCGGGCGAAGTGGAAACAAAGTCGAGCGCGGTCATCCCCGACATCGCAATGACCGGAAAATCCGCCACGCGTTCGCGCATCATCCTGATGACGTCGAGACCGTTCGTTCCCTGCAGGAAGATATCAACGATCGCCAGCTCGAAACTGGATTCTTCGAACTCTTTCAACGCCGCCGCGCCATTTGCGGCTTCAACGATTTCGAAACAATGGACCCGCAGCACAAGCGAGATCATCCTGCGCACATGGACCTGATCGTCGACGACGAGAATGCGGCGCATGGGAGATAACCCGATTGATCCGCCACAAGCCTACATCGGAACCCGGCAAGGTATTCAACCCGGTCCGGCGGATGTTCGGTTTATGCTTAAGGATACGGTTACCAGTATCGATTCACCCTCTGGTTCTCAGTTCAATTAGGGGATATGTAACCTTGGGTTGAATAAACCGAATTACAGAAGAGATATGGCTTCCATTCTCGTCATCGATGATGATCGAGCGGTCTTGAGCACCATCAAAATCTTACTGGAGCGCGCTTCCCATGCCGTCGAGGCGGTCGACAATGGCTTGGCGGGCTTGCGGTCGCTTGAGACTCAAAACTTCGACTTGCTGATCGTCGATATTTTTATGCCGGGAATAGATGGCTTCGAGACCATAGGCCTGGTTCGTCGATCCCACCCGGAAATGCCAATAATTGTCATATCGGGACATCAGCTTCGATCGATATCGCCGCGAGAACCGGATTTTCTGTACATGGCCACAAAGCTTGGGGCCGTTTTGAGCTTGCAAAAGCCATTCAAGCCCAACGACCTCACAACCGCCGTTACCCGATGTCTTTCAGAAAAGTCGCCCGAGCCAACCCAGGCGGCATGATGCGATTGAGTTGAATCGCATCATGATCTCATCTCTCCGTTTGAGCGTGATCTGCGCGCAAACGCGTTTTCGCGTTTGTCGCGTGGAAAACCGGTTTCCACTTTTCCGGGTCATGCTCTAGTATGACGACAATGGCGCGTTCGATGCCAGTTTGGAGATGCTCGTGCAGGCAGGGGACAACCGCAGCATTTTTCTCTCTACTCTTCCGGCGACAAGGCGCGATCGCACTGCCGCACTTGCGGTAGTGATTGTCTCGTCGACCCTCTTCGCGTGTGCGGTGCCTTTTGCCCGCGTGCCGCTGACGCCGGTTCCTGCGTTCGTTGCGAGCTATCAATCGGCGCTCGCGATCAACGACCTGTTCACCGCTATTCTGCTGTTCTCACAATTCTCGATTTTGCGCTCTCGGGCCCTTCTGCTGCTTGCGAGTGGGTACTTGTTCACCTCGGTCGTGGCGATCGTTCATGGCTTGACCTTTCCAGGCCTGTTTACGTCAACCGGGCTTCTGGATGCCGGTCCGCAAACCACCGTCTGGCTGTACATCGTTTGGCACGGCGGATTTCCGCTTTTCGCGCTCGGCTATGCACTACTGAAAGACAAGGACGGTGGCGCCGAAATACGAGGCTCCGTCGGCAGAGCCATCTGGTGGAGCGTTATCGCGCTCGGTGTCGCGATCACAGCCATAACGCTGGTCGTCACCGTCGGACATAACATGCTGCCGGGGCTGATGAACGAAAATCACTACGCACCCGCCCTATTCGGCGTGACATTGGCGGTGTGCTTTCTCAACGTCGCAGCGCTTGTGGTGTTGTGGATTCGGCGTCCGCATTCGGTGATTGACGTTTGGCTCATGGTCGTTTTGTGCGCCTGGCTGTTCGACATCGCGTTATCCGCTCTTCTCAATGGGGCAAGATTCGATCTTGGCTTTTATGCCGGCCGCTTCTACGGACTTTGCGCCGCGTGCTTCGTCCTGGCGGTGTTGCTTCTGGACAACATCGGCCTGCAAACTCAATTGGCCGGCCTGCTGCAAACGCTACGCCGACAAGCCGCTTCCGACCGGGATCGCCACAGTGAGCGCGAACGCCTGTTCAGCGCGGTCGTAGAATCCTCCAAGGACGCCATCATCACCAAGGAGCTTGATGGCACCATCACCGGCTGGAACCGGGCCGCCGAACGTCTCTTTGGCTACACCGCGACTGAGGCGGTTGGAAAATCTATCGATATCATCGTCGCGCCGGAGCAGCGTGACGAGGTGCGGCAAATTCTCGATCGAATGGCGTCAGGTGAAGCGATCGAAGATTACGAAACCGTGCGGCTGAGCAAGGACGGGAAAGAGGTCGAGGTTTTGCTTAGCATCTCTCCGATCCGGTCGGCGGCGGGAGAGATCGTTGGCGCATCGAAAACCGCCCGCGACATCGGTCAAAGCAAGAGGACGCAAAAGGCGCTTCACCGGGAGATCGAGGAGCGGCAGCGTATCTTCGAGACGTCGCAGGACCTCATCCTGGTGACCGACACCGCGGGCAATTTCGTTCAGGTCAGCCCGAGCTCCATGACCATCCTGGGTTACGAACCTTTGGAAATGATCGGGCACAGCGCAATCGAATTCATCCATCCCGACGATCTCGAAAGCACGCGCGAAGAAATGCGCTCGGCCCGGCGCGGACGGCATATGCGCAATTTCGAAACACGCTATATTGGCAGGGACGGCCAGGTCGTCACGCTCAGCTGGATGGGAGCATGGTCGGAGCCGGTAAGACGGCACTTTTTCGTAGGCCGCGATCTCACCGAAAAGCGCGCCGCGGAAGCGCAATTACGGCAAGCGCAAAAAATGGAAGCCGTCGGCCAGCTGACGGGCGGTATCGCTCACGACTTCAACAACATCCTCACCGTCATCACCGGGACCATCGAAATCCTCGCCGATGCCGTCGCCGACCGCCCGGAACTCGCCGCCATCGCGAAGTTAATCGATGAAGCCGCCGGACGCGGGGCCGACCTGACCAAGCACCTGCTGGCCTTCGCTCGCCGACAGCCGCTGCAGCCGCGCGAAGTCGACGTCAACGCCCTGATCCTGGAAACCGCGAAGTTGCTGCGCCCGACGCTGGGGGAGCAGATCGAAATCAATCCGCTGCTCGCGAAGGACGCCTCGACGGCGCTGGTCGATCCCAGTCAACTCTCCACCGCCATCCTCAACCTGTCGCTGAACGCCCGCGACGCCATGCCGGACGGCGGCAAGCTCGTGCTCGAGACTGCGAACGTCCATCTCGACGAGGCATATGCAAATCTGCACAGCGAGGTCACACCCGGGCACTATGTCATGATTGCCGTGAGCGATACCGGCTCCGGAATTCCCGCTGCGAACCTGGAGAAGGTCTTTGACCCTTTCTTTACGACCAAGGAAGTCGGCAAGGGCACCGGCCTCGGCCTCAGCATGGTGTTTGGCTTCGTCAAGCAATCCAACGGGCATATCAAAATTTACAGCGAGGAAGGCCACGGGACGACCGTCAAGATTTATCTGCCACGCGCGACCGGGCTGGATCAGAGCGCTTCGGAGCTGTTGGCCTCCACGCAAATCGAAGGCGGCAACGAGGTCGTACTGATCGTCGAAGACGACGCACTCGTGCGCAAATATGTGATCGCCCAGGTCCAGAGCCTTGGCTATACCACGCTGGAGGCGAGCAACGCGGTGGAGGCTTTGAAGGCGATCGACAACAATCCGACCATCGATCTGTTGTTTACCGACGTGATCATGCCCGGATCGATGAATGGCCGACAGCTCGTCGACGAGGCTTTGAAGCGGCGCCCCGCGCTCAAGACGTTGTACACGTCGGGATACACGGAAAACGCCATCGTTCATCACGGCCGTCTCGATTCCGGTGTGCTGCTGCTGGCCAAGCCGTATCGCAAGTTGGACCTCGCGCGAATGATCAGATTGGCGCTTGGAAGTTGAAGCGCGCTTCGAGACATCAGTTGCCCATGAAAAATCGCCTCACCGATATCGCCGGCGTCCGCGTCGGTCACGCCGAAAACGCCGCGCTGGCGTCCGGCGTCACCGCGGTGATTTTCGATTCTCCGGCGGTCGCGGCGATCGACGTGCGCGGCGGCGGCCCCGGCACGCGAGAGACCTCGCTGCTCGATCTCGCCAACACGGTCGAACGGATCGATGCGCTCGCGCTCGCGGGTGGCTCGGCGTTCGGGCTTGACGCCGGTGGCGGGGTGCAAGCCCGGCTCGCGGAACAAGGCCGCGGCTTTGTCGTGCGCGGCGCGGTCATTCCCATCGTACCCGGCGCGATCATCTTCGATCTGCTCAACGGCGGCGACAAGGCGTGGGGCCGCTTCGCGCCCTATCGCGAACTTGGCTACGCCGCCGCGACGGCGGCCAGTACCGATTTCACGATAGGGAGCGTTGGCGCCGGGCTCGGCGCGACCACCGCGAATTTCAAAGGCGGGCTCGGCTCGGCATCGGCGGCGACGCAGGAAGGTGTTGCTGTCGCCGCGCTCGCGGTGGTCAATGCGGCTGGAACGGTGACCGTCGGCGACGGTCCGTGGTTCTGGGCGGCGCCGTTCGAAGTCGATGGCGAATATGGCGGGCGCGGGTTACCACCGTCATTCACGTCGCAAATGTTGGCGATGCGTCTCAAGGGCGGCGCCGCCGCGACCGCCGTGGAGAACACGACGCTCGCGGTCGTCGTGACGGACGCCATATTGACCAAACCCCAAGCCAAGCGGCTCGCGATGATCGCGCAGACCGGATTTGCCCGTGCGATCTATCCGGTGCATGCGCCGCTCGACGGCGACGTGGTGTTCGCTGCCGCGACGTGCGAAAAGTCGATCGATCCGCTGGTGGGCCTCACCGAACTCGGGCTGGTCGCAGCCAACGTCGTGGCCCGCGCCGTTGCGCGCGGCGTCTATGCGGCGACCGCACTGCCCTTCCCGGGCGCGTTGCCGGCCTGGAAAGATCGATTTGGGTAGCAACCAAATTTCAGGAGACGCGTTGCCTTCGCTGACTAAATCGGGCGATACCGCCATGCCGTCGACGGCCATTCGCAACCTCTTCTATGATCCAGCGAAGCGCGAATTGTGGGTGACTTTCGTCAGCGGGCGGCGCTACCTCTATGCCGAGGTTCCGCTTGAAATCTTCGATGCGTTCAACACGGCTGAATCGCGCGGCGCTTTTTTCAATCGCGAGATTCGCGACCGATACGCTTACCGAGAGGTGACGCGGGAACGCTGGAAGTCCCGCTGATCCATATTTTTGTTTAACGCTTCTCAGACGCTGACCGAAAGCGAAGCGGCGGCCGAAGACGAAAGCGCCTGGGCCTCGCGCTGGATCAATTGCTCGACAATGTTGTAGGAGGACGTCGCATTGGCGGATGCGGTCGTCGTCGCGGGCGACGTCAGCGTGACCTTTGAACCATCGGCATAGGTGAGCGACGTCGTAGTCGAGCCGTCGCTGTTGGCGACCGACGAACTGGAGGCGCCTTGCAACGCCTGCAGCAATGGGTCGGCGCTCGATCCAGCGGCGTTGGTAGCACCACGGGGTCCGTCGGAGCCGCCGATATGGTGATGACGGCCTCTGCCACCCTTCAGCACCGACGACAATTCGCCAAGGTTCACCGAGCCGTCGCCATTCTTGTCGAGCTCGTTGAATACCTTGTCGGCGTTGGCGAGGTTGGTTCCCCCGGCACCGAGCGCGTTTTCGAATTCCGATTTGCTGATCTGGCCGTTACTATTGGCATCGAGCAGCGAGAACAGGTCCTTGAGCGCGGCGGACGGGCTGGTCGAAGCCGGTGTGGTTGCGCCCGTGGACGATTGGCTTTGCGCGGCAAGCAGCGCACTGAGCGTGGCTGGCGCGATCTGCGAAAACGCGTTGGCTCCGGAGGTCGGAGGCTTGTTCGCCGAGGTCGAGGCACTGCCGGAGAGATCGAACTGGCTAGCCGGGTCTTGACCGGTGCCATTGGTTTGTGAAGACGACGACGTCGAGGAGGTTGGCGAGGTCAGCGATTTAAGGATGTCCAGTGCGGACGATGCAGCGCCTAAAACAAACACCATGGCAGAGCTCCGACAAATGCCGCGCGGCGGCCTTCGATTGTTTCAGCTCTGAAGAACAGCAAACGCCGTGCCATCACGAAAAACCCAATAAAATTCGGGTTTTTGTGCCTCAAAATGATCCGGCGGCCCCGGCAATTGATGCCGTTGCGGCAGAAATTTCCGCCTCTCCACGCGCGATCTC
>Ga0137403_10001289_pt1 | contig 31608 bp, 27 predicted proteins | sample CZOMad2_1_16fung_FD_122057 | JGI IMG/M metagenome (GOLD analysis project Ga0137403, IMG submission 122057) | Vadose zone soil fungal communities from Angelo Coast Range Reserve, California, USA - CZOMad2_1_16fungal (Hybrid Assembly) | ecosystem: Environmental > Terrestrial > Soil > Vadose zone... | reverse complement strand
CGCATCGCTATTTTTCAACCAAACGTGTGCAAAGGGTTCGTGTTGGCGACCTCGGGGCCACCTATTTTATTCCGACAGTGGCCGTGCCCGCGCTGTTGGTCACCCATGTCATGATTTTCGTCGTGCTTGTCAGGCAGCCGCCTCACTGGCGGATTGAGCCGACCTCGTAAACTCGTCGGCTCATCCCTACCGTGAAGCTCATGTTTCACCGGAGTGGGAATGAGGTATGCCCCGGCTGAAGCAACCGTGGTCATTGGTAAACGAGCGCTTCAATTTCCTATACGCATTGTCTGGTAGGCTTTCGTTCGCAATAGCGAGACAGGAGTATGAGCCATGGAGAAGACAGGCACGTTTATCCGTACCGAGAAGGATATGGTCGATTACCTCGACAACGGGGTGGTCGGGTTGCATTGGCTTGCCGCCGATGGGCCTATCCTCTGGGCCAACCGAGCCGATTATGAGCCGCTCGGCTACACCCGCGAGGAGTATATAGGGCATGACATCGCCGAGTTCCACGCCGACCCCGACGTCATCGAGGACATTTTCAATCGTCTGTCGAAGGGCGAGACGCTCTATAATCATCGGGCTCGCCTCCGCCACAAGGACGGCTCGCTTCAGAACGTGCTGATCGCGTCCAGCGTCTTGTTCGGCAACGACGGAAATTTCGTCCACACCCGCTGCTTCACGGTGTTGGCTCCGTCCAACGTCTGAACCGGCACCTTGGACGGAGCAACGGACCCGTACAGATTTTCGGTTCATCATCACCCCTCCACGCGCGCCAGCGCCGCCTCCGTTTGTGGTAGCCAGAAGGTCATTTCCATGGCCCGGTACAGGGCGATGGCGGCCGCCAGTTCGGTTTGAGCCTGCGCCTGTTGTCCAGCCCGGCTATAGAGCGTGCCGAGGCCGCGGTGGCAGTGCGCTAGGAGTGGACGCATACCGAGCTCGTTGGCCAAAGCAAGGGCTTGCCGATAGTGAGTTTCAGCGGGCTCGACCTCCGGGGGTTCGCGCCTTGCGGCGATTTCGCTGAGGAGGCGGAGGGCATACGCCTGGTTGCCCCGTTCTTGGTGCGCACGGGCGAGCGCCAACGTGCGCTCGGCGAGGGCGTGTGCTTCCTCCAGGAGGCCAGCCAGCACCTGCGCTTCACCCAGGGAGAGACGACAGAGAGCCTGGGTGTCTATTCTTTCCATCGCAATCGCCTGTTCCATCGCCTGCGTCAGCAGTGGCACGGCGTCGGCGACGCGCCCGCCCAGGGTGTACGCCGCCCCCAAGGCCGTGGCCATCCAGGGGAAATAGGCTGGGAGGTCCGCCTCGTGACAGATGCCCATGGCTCGTTCGAGCCGTGGGAGTGCCCTGGGCAGATCGCCTTGGCGGAGGGCCAGCAGACCAATCCCCCAGGAGGCAAACATCAGGCTGCCGGGGTGATCGACCGCCTCGGCCATCCGCAGCCCTTCTTCCCCAAGGGCCGTGCCCTCGGCGAACATCCCCAGCTCGGCATAGCACCAGTCGAGCCAGGTACGGGAGGTTACGGCGGGCAGGATGACTTGACCGAAGCGCTCGTGGCGCTGCGCCCCGTCGAGGTCCGCCACGGTCTGCCCGAGGCAGTCGATCGCCCGACGATAGTCTCCCTGGGCGAGGTAGGCTAAGCCGAGGTGATGGTTCGCCAGCGCCTGCAGGACGACCTCCCCGCCGGCCGTGGCGAGCGCCAGGACCCGCTGCGCGGCGGCGATAGCCTGGTCATACGCGCCTATAAGGTAGAAATGGTTTAACAGAAAGACAGAGACCTGTCCCAGCCGACGATGGTCGTCGAGGGCCTCCCCGAGGGCCTCGGCCTCGCGTAGATATGCCAGGATGCGCCGCAGGTCGCCAGACGGAGAGAGCGCCGAGCGCAAGGCCAGCCGGAGATCGATAGCCTGCTCGCATGTGTCGCGCGTCTCCGGCAAATGCTGGAGGGCCCTGAGCGCCTGCTCGAAGGACCCCACGGCCTCACGGTAGGCCGATCGCGCCATAGCCTTCTCCCCTGCCAACCGGCAGTACATCAAGGCCTTGTCCCATACCTCGCCCCGGAGAGCATGACGGGCCAGCAGGTCGCCCTGCTCGGCCACCCGGTCGTCGGCGAGCGCTTCGAGGGCCTCGATGATGCGTGCGTGCAGGGCCCGCCGTCGGTCCTGTGGGAGACTACCGTAGGCCACGTCGTGGGTGAGAGCGTGCTTGAAGGTGTACTCGCGTTCGGGAAAGAGCCGAGTCTCGTACAGGAACTCAGCGGTCTGGAGGTGGGCGAGGCTGCGGTGCAGGGCTTCTTCGGACGTCTCGGCGATTGCCTGAAGGAGGGAGAAGGGTACCTCCAGGCCGATCACCGCGCCTGCCTGTAATAGGCTTTTCTCTTCCAGTGGCAGGCGGTCGATGCGGGCGGCCAGGACCGCCTGGATGGTGTTTGGTACCGCCAGGGCGACAGATCGCCCCCCCTGCTCCCGCACCGTATGGGCCAGTTCCTCCAGAAAGAAGGGATTGCCCTCCGCTTTGGCCAGGAGCTGCTGTTCCAAAGCGGACGCTAGGGGCTGCTGGGCCAGTATGCGCTGGACTACCTGCTGACTGGCGTTGGGGTCCAGACGTGGCAGGGTCACCTGCATCACATAGGACCGGTCGCCCCACGGGGGGCGATAGCCTGGTCGCGCCGTGGTCAGCACCAGGAGCGCCACGCTCGCCAGCCGCTCGATCAGCCCCGCCAGAAACGCCTCTGAAGTGGGATCGATCCAGTGCAGGTTGTCCACCGCCAGGACGAGGGGCTGCTGCCGACTGCTGGCCAGGAACAGCCGATACAAAGTCTCAAACGTCCGGGCACGGCGCCCGTCAGCACTCAGCTCGGCAAACGGGTCCACCGCTACTGGAACCCCCAGGAGATCCAGGAGCAAGGGCAACTCGGCTGCGAGATCATCCTCGCTGCGCTCGAGCGTCAGGCGCATCTTGGCGGCAAACGCCTCGGGATCGTCGCCCGCGGCAATGGCGCAGTGATCGCGAAGCATGTCCAGGACTGGAAGATAGGGGATGCCGCTGCCGTACGCCAGGCACTGCCCTTCCGTATACCGGACATGCCGGCCGATGAGGCGCTGGCGAAACTCATACAGGAGCCGCGATTTCCCCATCCCCGGCTCCCCCAGCAGACTCACGACTTGCCCCTGGCCACTCTTGACCTGCTCGAGGACACCGTCCAGCAGCTCCAGCTCCCGCGCCCGGCCGACGAAGGGGCTCGGGGTGAGTCTCCGACCTTCGGCCCACGCCTCGCGCCCTGGGCTGACCCCGATGACGGCATACCCATCGATGCGCGTGGATTGACCAGCGCTCAATGGCACCGGTCGTTCCTCCAGGGCCACCCAGCCGTCCACCAAACGTCCTACCTCTGAGGTGATCAGGATCTCCCCCGGTGCCGCTTGCCCGAGCAGCCGCACCGGGAGCACCAGGGTGTCGCCTATCGGCAGCAGCCGCGCTGTCGGGGTGGGCGCCTGATGGTCCACCCGCACGGCGCCCAGATGCACAGCCAGTCGCATCTCGGGACATGGAGGGAGATCCGGGGCGCTGGCGTCCACCACCATCTGCCGGATAGCCAGGGCACTGTGCACCGCTCGCTGGGGCAATTGCTCCAGCGTCTGGGGCAGGCCAAACACCCAGGTCAGGAGCGCCGGCGTGCGTTGCAGGAGGACTCCCCCAAAGCCCTGCACTTTGTCCACTATGGCCTGTTCCCAGCGCGCCATTTCGGTCCAGGGGTCGTAGCGTGGCGACTTGAGATCATTGGCCTCTGGCCACGTCACCTCAAGGGCGAAGACCGCCACGGGTTTCTGCTCCCAAGCAAGTGCCGGGGTAGGGAGGTTCGACTCGATCGTCGCCTCGTGCCTGACACTCTGCGCCGCCACAGCCTCCGAAGCTGATTGCCCTCTCTCCTGTCGGGCGCGAGGTGGGGTGAGGGCATCCGATCGTTCTGCAGACGCATGTCCCGCCTGACCCTCACCCAGAGCTGGTGGTTCTGGGAGGCCAGTGCCCGGAGCATATAGAGGTATCGAGGGAGACGGCGGCTCGGGCCTGGGCCGGGCGATCCCATAGCGGTGCATGCGATAGCGCACCGTATCCCGGCTCACCCCCAAGAGCCTAGCCGCCTGCGCCACGTTGCCGCCGGTCTGCACCAGCGCCTGTCGAATCTCGATGGCTTCGCCCGGCAGGGTGACCTCGGACGCTGGTTCTCGGGGGAGCGGAACAACAGCCGCAGGCGGCTCGACCATGGGTGGGCTGCAGAGCTGCATCAGGGTCTCGGCGTCGACCTCGTTGCCGACATGTAATAACGTCATCCGCTCCATCACATGGCCCAGCTCCCGCACATTCCCCGGCCACGTGTATTCCCGCAGCCATGCTTGCGCGGTGGCGCTGAGGCGATTGGAGGGCACCCCATGTGCGGAGGTATAGTGCTGCATGAACGCCTCGGCTAGGACGAGCACATCTGCTCCCCGTGCCCGCACCGGTGGCAGTGTGAGCACCACCACCGCCAGCCGATGATACAGATCAGCCCGGAACCGCCCCATTACCATCGCTTCCGGTAAAATGGCGTTGGTGGCGGTGATCAGCTTCACGTCCACCGGTCGTTCCACTACCGCCCCCAGCCGCCGCACCCGCTTGCTCTCGATCGCCGTCAGCAGTTTGCCTTGCAGCGCCAGCGGCAGCGCATCGATCTCATCCAAGAACAGCGTGCCCCCCGAGGCCGCCTCAAATAGGCCGGGCTTGGCGTGTTTGGCATCGGTGAAGGCTCCCGCTTCGAAGCCAAACAGCTCCGCCTCCAGCATGGTCTCGGGAATCGCCGCACAGTTCACCTCGATAAACGGCCCCACCGCTCGCGGCCCACTCTCATGGATGACGCGTGCCACCAGGCCTTTGCCGGTACCGGTTTCGCCCTGCAGTAACACAGTGGGGACGTGAGGGCTGCCCACGGTATCGAAGGCAGCGAGGTGACGGATCTGCGCGCGCAGATCCACCATGGCCGGCGTGGCTCCGACCAGCCGGTCGGTCGGATGGCCAGCAGGGTGTGGCTGGGCGTCAGCCACAGATCGCCGCGATGACGCGGTCACGAATGTCCCTTTCACAGTGCAGTCCAAGGTTTTCCAAGGCCTTGTCAGCTCAGCTCTGCGAGCAGCGCCTGAGCTTCTTGGAGGTCGGCCGTAGCAAAACCTTCGGTGAACCAGCCATAGACCGTCCCCAGCAGCTGCCGGGCTCCGACCTGTTTGCCCTGGCGCCTCCATAGGCGGCTGAGGCTTATAGCTGCCCGCAGCTCCAGGGATTTCGCCTGCTGCCTGCGAGCCACGTCGAGCGCCTGCTGGAAACTCGCCTCCGCCTCGTCGTCATGCGCGGCAGCGGGTGCCAGCAGCTCTCCCCTGAGGCGGCAGATCTCCGCCTCCCACCGACCTTCCCCACTGGTATAGATGGCATCCAGCGCCTCGGCCAAGATGCGCAGCCCCGCTTCAGCCTGCCCTGCTTTCCCAGAAGCCTCGGCCAGCAGAGCCAGCCAATACGGCCGTCCCAGCACTGCCCCGATGTTGTCAAAGGCATCCAGTCCCTGCCGCATGTGCGTCATCCCTTCGGCTCCCTGGCCCTGCTCGACCAGTACCCAGCCGCGCAACATCGCGCCCCACGCCAACCACTGCGCAAATTCCTGCTCGCGCGACAGCGCCATCACGGCCTCCACATGCTCGTTTACGGCTTGCGTCTCCCGGCGAAACTGATAGAACGAGGCGGCAAAGCCCAGGGCATGTGCGAGAGTGTGGGGGTGAGGCAATTCATGGGCCAGGGTCAGCGCCTTGGCGTTCTGCTCTAGGGCTTGGTCTGGGTAGCCCGATAGCCACAGCGCTTGGGCGGCGTAGGAGAGTCCAACCACCCCGGGGTCTAAGCCGTAGCGGAAGGCATGGGAACGATGCCGCTGAGGATCGTAGAGGGTGCTGACCTGCTCCAGGTGCGCTCGAGCAGGGATGAGCTTACCACACCAGAACAAACCATTCCCCAGCGCCAGGTGGGCCTCCAGGAGGAGCGCCGGGTCCTGGGAGCGCTGGGCGAGACAGAGGAGTTGCTCCCCCAGCGCTTGCGTCGTCTGGAACGCTGCCCGTACCCCATAAAATCGCCACAGGCCCCGTAGGACTTCAAAGAGCTGTGGGGTATCCCCCATCTGCTGGCAGAGCTCGTGGGCTCGGGCGTAGGCGCGTTCCACTTCCGGCGCCGCAAAGCCCTTGGTTGCCATTAACGCGGGCCCGAGGCTCGTTTGCAAGCGCAACTCCTGCTGCGTGCGCTCGGGCGTGTCGGGCAATTCCTGGAGCAAAGCGAGCCCCTGGGAGAAGTGGGCAATCGCCTCCACATGCGCCGAGCGCTCCGCCGCCTGCTGACCCGCGCGCTGCCAAGCGGCGATGGCCCGCTCGGTGCAGCCCGCCTCGGTATAGTGATATGCCAGCATGGCAGGTTGGGTCTTGGTCAGACCAGGAAACTGCTCGGCCAGCGCCTCGGCAATCCGTTGATGATACTGCCGTCGGGTACTGGTCGGCAGCGTCTGATAAGCCGTCTCCTGGATGAGAATGTGCCTGAACGTGTACGTCGGGGCGGGCGGGCCCCCGGCAGCAGAGAGAAACTCTGTCGTTTGGAGGTGCGCCATGTCACGGCTCAGCGTCTCCTCCGGCAATGTGGTAATCGTCTGTAAGAGGGAGACGGAAACGTTCTTGCCGATCACCGCTGCGGCTTGCAGGAGGCGCCGCTGATCCGCTGGCAAACGGTCGATGCGCGCGGCGATGACCGCCTGAATGCTATCAGAGATCGTCAGCACTGATGCCTGCCCGGCCTGTTCGCGCAACGTGTAAGCCAGTTCCTCCAGGAAGAACGGATTGCCCTCCGCCTTGGCTAGCAGTTGTTGTTCCAGAGCCTGGGTGAGGGATGTATGGCGTAACACGCTACGTACCACCTGAAGGCTCTCGTCCAGGCCTAAGGGTTGCAGAGCGATTTGGGTGGCGTAGGACTTGTCCAGCCAGAATGGCAGATACCCCGGACGGAACGTCGCCAGCACCAAGATCGACGCCCCGGCCAGCCCTGCCACAATTGATGCCAGCAGGGCTTCAGAGGTCGGGTCGACCCAGTGCAGGTTGTCCACGGCGAGGACGAGGGGTTGGTGCTGGCTGCTGGTCAGGAAAAGCAACCTCACGGCCTCGAAGGTCCGCGCCTTGCGTGCCTCTGCACTGAGGGTCGTGAAGTGGTCGCCCTCGACGGGGAGGCCCAGCAGGTGGGCGAGATAGGGCAGGCTGGTCTCGGGATCGAGCTGCGCCTGCTGGAGGCTGGTGTGCACCTTGGCGATGAGCGTCTCGGGCGGATCATCCACGGCCATGCCGCAGTGCTCCCGCAGCAGGTCCAGGATGGGCAGATACGGCGTCACACTCCCGTATGCTAGGCACTGCCCTACCACATAGCGGACATGCTGTCCCGTCAGGTGCTGGCGAAACTCGTCGAGGAGCCGCGATTTCCCGACGCCCAACGCTCCGACCAGGCCCACGACCTGTCCCCGGCCGGCCTTGACCTGTTCGAGCACCGCGTCAAGCAGCACCAATTCCCGCTGTCGGCCGACAAATGGGCTTCGGGCGGGCAGGCGGTCCGCGGTTGACCGCGGGCGGCCCGGGCGCACGCCCATCACGGAATAGCCGCCCATGCGTGCAGGGTCCCCGGGGCGTAAGTGCAACGGTCGGGCTTCCAGTGCCACCCAGCCGTCCACCAATCGTCCCACCTCCGGTGACACCAGGATTTCCCCCGCCGCCGCCTGTCCCAACAAGCGGACCGGCAGCGCCAGGGACTCGCCGACCGCCAGCAGGTGCGCGACGGGGTCAGGCGCCTGGCTGTCGACCCGCACGGCCCCTAGATGCACGGCCTGGCGGACCTCAGGGTAGGGGGGCATGTCTTCGGCCGTGGGCGCCACCGCCATCTGCCGGATCGCCAGGGCACTATGCACCGCCCGCTGCGGCAATTGCTCCAGCGCCTGGGGCAACCCAAAGACCCAGATGAGCAAGGATGCCGTGCGCTGCACGAGCGCGCCACCAAACCCGTGCACTTTGTCCACCAGGGCTTGTTCCCAGTGTGCCGCCACAGTCCATGGGTCATAGCGCCAGGGCTCCAGCCCCGACCCCTCCGGCCACGTGACCTCAACTGCCAGCACGGCGATCGGCTTCTGTTCCCAGGCAGGTATCGTATCTCGAAGGTCCGTGTCGGACGCCGCGTCGCGCTCGCCGGCTCGAGGCGCTGGCGACCCCTCCACATTGTTCTCCTGCTGAGATCCATCAGAAGTGACGGGGACTGCCAGCGGTGGCGATCCCCCTCGGTGCAGAGGAGGCGAGGCTTGCACGCTGGCGCCCCGTGCAAGTGGAGATACAGGCGGGGGCGGGGTACTGGGGCTAGCACGCGCAATGCCATAGCGCTGCATGCGATAGCGCACCGTATCCCGACTCAGTCCCAACAGCCGCGCCGCGCGTACCACATTGCCCCCCGTTTGGGCCAGCGCCTGGCGAATCTGCTCTGCCTCCACGGGCAGCAAACTCGTCGTCCCTTGCTCCTGAGGCGCTGATGCGATCTCTGCGTTGGCTACGGACGCCGTCAGGGGGTGGCCGAGTTGTGTCAGGGTCCCGGCGTCGACTTCCTCCCCGATGTGGAGCAGGGTCACGCGCTCCATCACGTGGATCAGTTCACGCACATTCCCCGGCCAGGTGTAGTGCTGCAGCCATGCCTCGGCCTCGGCGCTGAGGTGTTTGGGGGGGACACCATGCGCGGCGGTATACTGCTGTAACAGGCGGCGTGCCAGGAGGCGCACATCCTCTCCGCGTTCGCGCAGCGGCGGCAAGGCCAGGACGACCACTGCCAGCCGATGGTACAGGTCGGCCCGGAAGTGCCCGGTCGCAATGCGTTGCTCCAAAACCGCGTTGGTGGCAGCGATGAGCTTCATATCCACGCCGCGTTCGGCCACCGCCCCGAGCCGCCGCACCCGTTTGGTCTCAATAGCGGTCAGGAGCTTGCCCTGCAGCGTCGGCGGCAACGCATCCACCTCATCCAAGAGCAGCGTCCCCCCCACCGCTGCCTCAAACAGCCCCGGCTTGGCCCGCTTGGCATCGGTAAAGGCGCCCGCCTCAAAGCCAAACAGCTCCGCCTCTAGCATACTCTCGGGAATGGCGGCACAATTCACCTCGATAAACGGGCCGGCGGCCCGCGGCCCACTGTCGTGGATGACGCGCGCCACCAGCCCCTTGCCGGTGCCGGTCTCGCCCTGGAGCAAGAGGGTAGGGACCGCGGGACTGCCCAGGGTGTCAAAGGGCGCGAGGTGGCGAATCTGGGCGCGCAACGCGTCCATGGCCGCGGCATGGCCCACCAATCGGTGCGTTGGATGGTCAACAGGATTCGGATGAGAGTCCGCCATGGCCATGTCTCCTCCCGGCGGCTATCGAGAGCTCCGGGATGTCTCGTCGCCTCACGCGCAGCCGGGCGGGCCATGAGAGGGAGTCGTGAGCTGACCCGCCGACCTCAAAGGTGCATGTATGTCCGAAACAGGGCCATTATCGATGGTCTCGATCACTGGTGCAAGCATGATCATATCTTATCAGACGTGACGCTCCGCTGCCGACCCATGCCGGCGCACCGGCGGCGTCGAGAATTTTCCCTGAGCAAGGACTCCATGCGATCATGGCGTCGTCGTTGGTGTATAGTCGTACAGCTATGGATCGTGGCAGACGTGGGGCTCAGAACGGCGGTGCTGGCAATCCCCCTCATATGCCCTCAATGGCTTTAAGGCGACGATGCGACTTGAGCCTGGGTGATTGCAGAGCGACATTGTGATGAATGTCCAACTATGGAGGCGAACCTCTCCTCTGAGATCACAGGTTTATCGAGGTGTGGGGGCCGACTTATTGTGCCGGGGTCCGTGCCGTGGCGCGCCAGCCCACGGTCTGAGCACATCGATCTGTCCTTAGCAGGCCTCATAAAAACCGCCGGCTGTTCGCTATATTCGACAGATTTCTGGAGCAGGTGTGCCATCATGCGCCGGAGGAGCCGCGATGATTCCTCCCTCCGGGATTTTAATCGCGGACGCCGAAGCATTCAACGTGGACTTCATAGAGCAGGTTAGAGCAGGAAAGCGTGACTAGCCGCTTAGCTCCTTCAGCAACGCCCTGGCCTCTTGGAGGTTGACCGTATCAAATCCCTCGGTGAACCAGTCATAGACCTCTGCCAACAGCTGCCGGGCTGCTACCCGTTGGCCCTGGCGCTGCCACAGGCGGCTCAGGCACACAGCAGCCCGGAGCTCCCAGGATCTCGCCTGCTGGCGGCGGGCAATGGCGAGGGCTTGCTGGAAGCAGACTTCAGCTTGCACCGCGTTCGGGGCAGCCTGGCGTAGCAGCAGTTCGCCTTGGAGTCGATACACCTCCGCGTGCAGGTCGCCCAGCCCGCTCGCCTCGACCACCATTAGGACTTCGGCCAGCAGACGCAACCCCTCCTCAACCTGGCCGGCATACCCCGCGGCTTCGGCGAGTAGGAACAGATAGAGCGGCCGCGCCAGTACCTGCCCCGTCGCCAGGACGGCCGCCAGACCCTGGTGCAGCTGTGCCAGGCCTGCCTCGTTTTGGCCCTGCATGGCCAGCGCCCAACCCCGCCAGCATGTCCCAAGTCCCACAAAAAGCGGAAACCCCTGCGCCGTCGCCAGGGTCAGGAGGGCATCGGCCTGCGCCTGGACGACAGTGGCTTCCCGACGGCGGTGAAACAGCAAGGCCGCAAAATGCTGAGCAAACGCCAGACCATGCGGATGGGCGAGCTCGTGGGCCAGAGCCAGCGCCTCCTGACACCGCCGCAAGGCCTGCACCGGATAGCCCAGACACCATAGCGTGTTGGCCGCATAGATTAGGCAATGCACCCCAGGCGCCCAGGCATGGCGGAGCGCTAGGGCGCGCTGTGCCGTCGAGTCGCTGAGGGGGATCCCCTGCTCGACGTGTGTCCGGGCAGCGGCGTATTCGCCCATGGAGAACAAAACGCCCCCCAGCGCACCATGAGCCTCCAAAAGGTGTGTTGACGCGGTTTCATGCTGCGCTAGATGGTAGAGCTGTTCCCCCAACTCTCGAGCTGCCGGCAATGCCCCCCGGGTGTGATAGAGCCGACATAAGCTCCACAGTGTCGAAAAGAGCCGCGGCGTCTCCCCGACCTGGGCGCATAACGCTCGTGCCCGGACATAGGTCTGCTCCACCTCTGGGGCCGCGGTGCCCCTGGTGGCCACCAAGGCCGGTCCCAGGGCAAGCTGTAACGCAAGCTCCTGCTGGAGGTGCTCAGGAGTCGCCGGCAGGTCCTGGAGCAGGGCCAGCCCTTTGGTGAAGTGTGCGATCGCCTCCACATGTGCGGAGCGATCCGCCGCTAGCTCGCCGGCCCGCTGCCGGGCGACGATGGCCGGCGCTGTGCAGCTAGCCTCGGTGTAGTGATGCGCCAGCAGTTCAGGCTGAGTCGCGGCCAGGGCCGGAAAGTGTTCGGCCAGTGCCTGGGCAATCTGTTGATGGTACTGCCGCCGGGTGGTGGAGAGCAATGCCTGATAGGCCGTCTCCTGGAGGAGGATATGCCTGAACGCGTAGGTGGCAGTAGGCAGAGCGCTCGCAGCGTAGAGAAATTCTGCAGCCTGCAGGTGCGCGAGGTGGCGACTCAGCGTCTCATCCGGGAGTGCGGTCATGGCCCGGAGTGGGGGGAGGGGAACGGTCTTGCCGATCACCGCCGCCGCTTGCAAGAGATGTCTCTCGTGAGATGGCAAGCGGTCAATACGGCCGGCGATGACCGCCTGGATAGTATCAGGGACGGTCAGTGCCGAGGACTGCCCGTCGTGTTCGAGCAACGTGTAGGCGAGTTCTTCCAGGAAGAAGGGGTTACCCTCCGCCCTCGCCAGGAGCTGCTGTTCCAGCGCTGGGGTGAGGGTCGTGGTGCGTAACACGCTGCGCACGACCTGCCGACTCTCGTCGGGTCCCAGCGGGTGGAGGGCGATTTGGGTCGCATAGGACTTATCCAGCCAGAGCGGGCGATACCCTGGACGGAAGGTGGCCAGCATCAGGATCGAGGCGCCTGCCAGCCCTTCCACGAGCGAGGCCAGCACGGCCTCCGAAGTCGGATCGATCCAGTGCAGATTCTCCACGGCGAGGACAAGGGGTTGTTGCTGACTGCTGGCGAGGAACAGCTGCTGAACAGTCTCCAACGTCCGGGCCTTGCGGGCCTCGGCGCTGAGAGGCGGAAGCTGGTCGGCCTCGACCGGCACACCCAGCAGGGGGAGGAGATAAGGTAGGCTGGCATCGGGATCGAGGTTCGCCTGCTGGAGGCTCGCGCGCACCCGGGTTATGAGCGTTTGTGGGCGATCATCCGCGGTGACCCCGCAGTGATCCCGCAGCAGCTCTAGGACGGGCAGATAAGGCGTCACACTCCCATACGCCAGGCACTGCCCTGCCGCATACCTGACGCGCTGCCCAGTGAAGGACTGGTGAAATTCGTCGAGCAGTCGTGATTTGCCCATGCCCGGCGCTCCCACGAGACTCACGACCTGGCCCCGGCCGGCTTTGACCTGATCGAGGATGGCGTCCAGTAGCATCAGCTCCCGTTCCCGGCCCACTAATGGGCTCCGGGTGGGGCGCTGACGTCCGGCCCACACCTCGCGTCCTGGGCTCACCCCCACGACGGCATACCCACCCACGCGCGTGGCGTCCTCAGGACGCAACCGCAACGGCCGTGCCTCCAGAGTCACCCAGCCGTCCACCGAGCGTCCCACCTCCGGCGACACGACGATCGCTCCTGGCTCAGATTGCCCGAGCAGCCGCACTGGGAGCACCAGGGTGTTGCCTACTGGCAGCAGTCGCGATGTGGAATCTAAGGCTTGACTGTCTACCCGCATGGCCCCTAGATGCACTGCGAGGCGCACCGTTGGGTATGGGGGCATATCCGGGGCGCTGGCCTCCACGACCATCTGCCGTACAGCCAGAGCGCTGTGGACCGCCCGCTGGGGCAATTGCTCCATCCCCTGAGGCAGCCCAAACACCCAGACGAGCCGGGAGGCCGTGCGCCGCACGAGCGCACCCCGTTCTCCTGCCACCGCTGGCGGCGCCGATGCGGTCTGGTGGCTGACCTGGGGCGGCATGAGGGGCTGACAGAGTTGCATCAAGGTCTTGGCATCGACTTCCTCCCCCATATGCAGCAGGGTCACTCGCTCCATCACATGGCTCAGCTCCCGCACATTCCCCGGCCAGCCATAGCCTTGCAACCACGCCTCCGCCTCGGCACTCAGGCGTTTGGAGGGGATTCCATGCGCGGCGGTATAGTGCTGTAAAAACACCTTGGTCAGCCCGCAGATATCCGCGCCCCGCTCGCGCAACGGCGGCAACACCAGCACCACCACCGCCAAGCGGTGATACAAGTCGGCCCGGAACTGACCCGTCGCCACGTATTCGGGCAAGGCGGCGTTGGTGGCGGCCATGAGCTTCACATCTACGGCCCGCTCCATCAGGGCACCCAAGCGCCGCACCCGCTTCGCCTCGATGGCCACGAGCGGTGATGCAAGAGCGATCATGCCGCATCGGGCCACGCCCCACAGAGTAGGGTACATGGAACCGAAAACGCACAGGCCCTGTACCCCTGTCCCTCCTCTGATTTTCAGGTAGGCGTCCGGGCTAAAGGTCAAAACGCATGTTAAGACGGGGTTTCCACCCGGTCCCCTCTTGTGCTAAAACCACTGCCGCAACTCGATGCGGTAGCCATTGGGATCTCTGATTTCCGCCCTGGCATACTGGTTTTCGAACACCCTCGGCCCCCAGGATAGGTCAACGCCTTTGGCCTTGAGATAGGCCACCGCCTTGGTCATATCCTCCACCTCGATGGCCATCATGCGATATCCGAGATGCTCCCCCGTGGGTGTAGGCGCGATGGCAGCACCTTCATACCAGATCAACTCCACAGCGCTACCACCCAGCTCCAGATACACAATGTTGATCGGCACTCCCAAGGAAGAGGGATCAATACGCTGTGTCAACTTGGTGTTGAAACCTAACACGTTGGTGTAGAAATCCACCGTGCGGTCCAAATCGTTCGTGACGATCTCAACATGATCGATCTTCTTGAACATGATTCACCCCCGACAGGATGGCGAGGAATGGTGATTCGAGGCGCGCGATACACCAGCGTACTGGGGACGCGGAGGGGTGTCAACAGGGTGCATTTCAATCCATGGCATACAGGGCATGCGGGTGGTGCAGGATATGAGCATACAAGACTTGGTCAAGCTCGTTCCCGCCAGGATTGGGCAAGCCCTGGTGAAAATATCAGCCTTGCTCATGAGGGATCGGTGCCAGTATGGAAGCGGATCACATCCTGCCCCATCTGTGGTACCATCCACGGCAGGGGACCAAGAGAGATACGGTGGCACCGCAGTCCCCTGCATCATCCTAAGCCCAGATGGGTAGCGTTTTGGTGTGGGCCGGTGTATCCTCAGGGTCGCGTCGATGTGGCGAGGCTTGGAGTCCGAAGAGCCCCAGGTGCCGACTTTCTGCCCGGCTACGCGAGCGGTGGGATGGCATGCCGCCCGATTAGAAATGATGCGGCGTTATCGCGGCGCACCAGGCAAAATTCTTCATGATTGACGTTCCCTGTTGCATCAAGGAGCTCCCGCATGGATTTGCTTTCAATTGCTGATCACTACAACGTGCCGCATGTCCAATGGCTCGGCATGCGATTCCTCACGGCGGCCCCGGAGCGGGTCACGGCTGAAATGGTTGTCCGCGACGAACTCTGTAACGGTGCGGGTATCTTGCATGGTGGAGCGCTGATGTCTTTTGCCGACACGCTCGGCGCCTGTGCCACAACGCTCAACCTCCAGGAAGGCGCCAGAACGACGACGGTCGAGTCCAAGACGAATTTTCTGGCACCGGCACCCTCCGGGACGAAGGTCATTGGGGAGTGTCTACCCCTGCACCGCGGTCGACGCACCATGGTCTGGCAGACGCGTATTACCTCCGAGGAAGGACGCCTTGTCGCCGTAGTGACTCAGACCCAACTCGTCATCGATGCCGCGCACACCTGAGTGCGATACTCCGGAAGTGTTCGACCAGACCCCTAAACCCTTGAGCATGAGCCGAACGCTCGCCACTGCAAGCGGGATACAGGGCCAGAGCGGCAGGACCCTTTAGCCTTGGAGGCTGATGCATGATACGCGAGGCCATTTCTCTATGAGGCTTGTCCTGACCAATGCACACTTGATCGACTGTATCAATCCAACGCCAATCCCCGGCGCCAGCGTGACCATGGAGGACGGACGGATCGTCGAAGTGCTGGACGGTCATCGCTCTCCAGCAATCCAGGGGGATGAGGTGATCGACGTGCGTGGCTCCTATTTGCTGCCCGGTCTCTGGGATGTGCATGTGCATCTCGAATGGCCGCGCCTCAGCAACCCTACCCTGGCCGAACAGGCTGTGCGGTATGGGTTCAACGCCAGGCAGGGGCTGCTGGAGGCTGGTGTAGTGGGCATCCGCACGGCAGGGGTTCCTCACTTCATCGATGTGGGGATGAAGCGTGCCTTTGACGCATGGCAGCCGGTCGGTCCGCGGGTCTTCGCCGGCGGCTATTTCCTTACCACCACTGGCGGGCATGCCCTCGCCTCCGAATTCGCCAAAGCCTGTGACGGCCCAAACGGCTTCGTCAAAGCCATTCGCGAGCAGATTCAGCACGGCGTCGACCACATCAAGCTCAATCTCACTGGTGGCATCATGGGGCCCTTTTGGGACCGGCACTGGCACTCCTTTCTCCTCCCGGAGGAATTGGAGGCGGCATTTACCATCTGCCAACAACGCAGTTATCCGGTGATGGCTCATGCCGCTAATCCCGAGGCCGTCAAGACGGCTTTACGCTTGGGCGCGCACACGGTCGAACACGGCTACATCATGGATGAGGAATGTCTTCAACTCTTCCTGGATCATGGAGCCTGGTATATTCCCACGCTGGGGATCACGCATCTGACCCCGAGTCAAGCGACGACGCTCTGGGAGAAGCGCTGGCTGGACGAGCGCGGGCTGACTCCAGACCTCGTCAAGCGGGCGGAGGATGCGGTCGAGGAACATCGCAGGTGGTTTCGACGAGCCCTGCAGGCGGGGGTGAAAATGGCGCTGGGCTCTGATCTGCGTCCGATACGAGATGCGGTGCTGCTGGAGATGGGGCTATGGGTAAAGGATGGCGCTGCGCCCTGGCAAACCCTGCTGGCGGCGACCAGATATGCTGCCGAGGTATGCGGCGTCGGGCATGAGTTGGGTACCATCGAGGTCGGCAAGCTGGCCGACCTGATCGTCGTCGCCGGCGACCCGTTAGAGGACATTCACCATCTTCGCCGTCTGTTACTGGTGATCAAGGGTGGGCGGGTGGTTGTGGATGAGCGCCGGGCATCCTGGTAGCCGGGAATGAACCTCTGCCGCGGTTGTTACGGCATCTGCGCCCCTTGCGTTTCCACATAGACGGCATAAATCGATTGGCTGGCCGCCATGAACAGCCGATTCCGCTTGGCACCTCCAAAGCAGATGTTGGCGCATTTCTCTGGCAGCAGGATCTGACCGATGCGGTCGCCGTTTGGCACGAAGATATGCACGCCGTCGAATCCATCACCCCCATTGCCTGCGGCGGCCCACAGGTTGCCGTCGACATCGCAGCGGATACCATCGGATGTACCAGGAGACATGTCGACAAACAATCGACCATTCGCCAGGCGAGTGCCGCCAACCACGTCGTAGACGCGAATCACTCGAGGCGTCGAACCGCTATCAACCACATAGAGCAAAGATTCATCGGGCGAGAAACACAGGCCATTCGGCTTCGACATCCCGTCGACGACCACCGTCGCCTCGCGGGTTGTGGGGTCAAGCCGATAGACCACGGCCGGCAGTTCAAGTGGGGCCTTGTGCCCTTCATAATTGAACATTATGCCGTAGCCGGGATCGGTGAACCAGATCGATCCATCTGACTTGACGACCACGTCGTTCGGGGCATTCAGCGGTTTGCCCTGGAAGCGATCCATCAACACCGTGATGCTGCCGTCGTACTCGGTCCGCGTCACCCGGCGGCTGTCATGCTCGCAGGTGATGAGGCGCCCCTGTTTGTCGCGTGTGTGGCCGTTGCTGTTATGCGATGGACTGCGGAACACGCTGACTTCGCCGGTCTCTTCGAGCCAGCGCATGATGCGGTTGTTGGGAATATCACTCCAGAGCAGATATCGACCATCTCCGAACCAAACCGGACCTTCCGCCCAGCGAAAACCGGTCGCCAGGCGCTCGACCGCGGCGTTGCCCAGTCGGTATGGCGCGAAGCGTGGATCAAGCACCTGAATGGCAGGGTCTGGATACCTCACAGGGCTCATCGGCCAGCGCTCGATGGGTTGTCCTGACGAAGGCGTAGCGGAGGTCGCATGTGTGGCTGAGGTCGCATGTGTGGCTGAGGTCGCATGTGCAGAGGCTGTAGCAGTGGTGTACATGTGCTGTGGCATAGAGCCTCCCCTCTTACGCCCTTGGCCCGCGGGTTGGGTCCGGAATGTAAGTCCCGACCTGCAGGGATTGCAGGACGTCATCCCAAACTGGGGTGAAGCGCGCCGCGTCGTCCGCCCAGTAATCAAACGTTAGCAGCACCTGGATATTACCGCCAATGCCAATCGCCATACGCCCATAGGCCTGGCGGAACTCCTGCGGGTCGATGAAGTTGCCCTCCAGCCACACCAGGTGCAAGTCGGGGCGCTGAATGGAGGCAACGTCCATGGTCGGTGTCAGGCCGCGGGGATCTTGCTCGATGACCTGACGCAACATGTCCGCCAGCGGGGCACCGCTCCAGTCGATGGCGGGCAAGCGCTGATATGAAACTGCTAGCCGGCAGTCGTCATTAGGAGGCTGACGGTCGTGGAACTGGAAGCAATCGGCTGTCGGTTCCATAATCCAATGCATAGGAAAGTCAAAGCGCACGGCCCCCTTGTCGGCTACAAAGATACGGCAGCCGGGCCGAGCGCTCCAGCCATGTGTATCCTTCAACTTCAGCGTCTTCTTTTTCCATTTGGCCATGGCAGTGGTCCCGATGTGGTCTCCCCTGAAGTCTTCTCGTGGGAGCAGCTCTATTGATCCGGACGATTAAGCTCCTCTACATTCCCCCTTTGTGAAAATGGACTGGGGCAGGACGGCCCGCGTGTACTTTTTTGATAAACCATTACGATTTTTTCTCTCTCTGGATGATGGATTCAATCTCGTGCCGGAGCGTTGGCATCTTAGTGGTCACGACATCCCAGACAATGTCATAATCCACTCCCAAATAGTTGTGGATCAGGCGGTCACGCATCCCCGCCATTGCTGGCCATTCAATGTGACGATACTTTCCCCTAAAGTCGTCAGGTATCTACTTCGTTGCTTCTCCAATGATTTCCAAACTGCGAACAAAAGCACGCTTCAGTGTTTCATCCCGTGAAAACTCGGCTTTGGTCACTCCGTTGGCGCAATCCATCAAGTACTGGGTCTCATTGAGGATGTGCTGTAGGAACCCCAGCATCGAACGTGACATATTCGACCTCGGACAGAATGTACGGGCCAAGATACGGGCTGAGGGACTCAGGAGTCACCAGTTCCACGGGTCTATCAAAAAGGGCTTCCAGAAAGAAGGCGAGTTCCATGAAGTTATCAAATGTCTTGCACCCAGGCATAAAGTCAACTAACAGGTCGACATCGCTGTCCACTGTTGGGTGCCCATGTCGAAAAGAGCCAAATAGCCCGAGCCGTTGGACGCCCAAGGCGCTGATGTGCGCGTGATGGCCTTGTAACAGAGCCATGATGTGTTCTTTTGTTTGAACAGCCATGAAGTTTTTCCTTTGTGATGTCTTGTGAATTGCTGCGTAGCTCCTCGCATGTCCCGCATACTCCAAGCTCCGATGTCCGCCTTTGGGAGAAGGTGTTTTCAATCATGTTGGAGCAAGGATGGGGATAGTCAAGTAGCTCTTCGCTTCACGCTGTTGAATGTTTTGGCATCAGTATAGTCCCGAGAGCGATATGAGACAAGCGAGCCGACTTGCGGCTTATGAGTCCAAACCGGCCTTGAAACCTCGTCTATCTTTGTCTCGTGCCTGCTGCGGAGCGGTATGTGGTGCTCGCCAGAGTTTCCTGGGTGTGCGTCACTCTTCATGAGGCGGCAGTCCCGGAGCGTTGACAGGCCTTCTAAACCCCGATACACTCGCACCCATCTTTCCTTCACCGCGGCGACATCGCGGCGTTGGCACATCAGAACCGCCTGCCCGCGATGTACCCGTGGCGTATGGATAAGGAGAATCATCATGGCTACGACCATCGACGAAGCACTGGACATCATACACCGCACCGGCCCGGATTTGGTCGGTGGTAATTCCAATCATGGTCCCATGGTCGCCGAGGCTCTGTTGACCCTGGATCGCCCCGACTCGGTGATCCCCTGGATTGAGGGGTATAAGAACCGCTTCCAGGACCGACCGCAGCCACATACCCCCATCTCCGCCGCGAGCTGGCATGAGGCCCTTGGCCATAGAGGCTGCAGCGCCGATTGGGTAGCCTTCTTTGACCACGAGCTGGCGGAGGGGCCCTGGCAGTCGGTGCTGCAGGCATGGGTGCCACACCTGGCGCCCGGACTCATGGCCGCCGCGACCCATGGGCTCATCCGCACAGGCCACGCGGTCCGCAGTCTGGCGGCTGGTGAAACGCCGCCGCGGCTCCATGAGCTAGCCGAGGGGTTGGGCTACTGGGCCGCCCGCTATCAGGTATTACCGGGCAGGCCATCAGGTGGTCACATTGGGCACTCGCCCAGAGAGGCGGTCCAGTTTGTGGGACGAGTCCATAGTGGCGATTTTGATCCCCGTGGTGCGATTGTGCAGCAACTCAAGGGCCTGGACGAACACCCGGAATTTGCCACTGCGATTGATCTGGTGGACACCACTAGCGACCTTGCGCAGTGTATCTCAGAGATCACCGAGACCTTCGCGGGGATCTATCTGGCAAACCCAACAGGTTTGATCGCCTTTGTGCACGCGGTCACCGCCCCCAGCGCGCTCCGGCTGTTAGCCCCCTATCTGACCGATGCTGATGCTCGGCTGGCGGCTCGATACGCCTGGCAGGCGTGTGCCGGCATCTACGCCTGGTATTCGACCGCGCCACCTCCAGCACCATCAGGCTTCACGCCACCCACAGAAGCCCCCGAAACCTTGATTGACCGCGCAGTGGCCGCTGGCGGCGCGCACACCATCAAGTTCACTGAGGCATGCCTGCGAGAATATGCATTGAATCCTCAACCGGTATATTTGGTTGCGGCCCGAGACGCCGCTGAACGCGTGGGGCGAGTGTAGGCAAACCATTCTTTGCGCGCATACTCCTAGCAGGCCAGGTACGCCTCGATGGCGTCGCAGGCCTGCTGGTCTCCCGCCTCGGCCTGGACCATGCGTCCCACCTCCGCTGCACGCTGGGCATAGCGCGGCCCTGCCAGTAAGGCCCGGAGGTGTGTGGCCACCCGTGTTGCCACGTAGTGCTTGGCGAACAGCGTGCGGGCCACCCCGAGATTCACCACCCGCAAGGCGTTATCCGGTTGGTCATAGGCGTAGGGCACGACGAGCATGGGGCGCCCCGCTCGGAGCGCTTGGGCTGTGGTGCCGATGCCCCCATGGTGGATGATGGCTTGTGCCCGGGGGAAGAGATCACCATGCGGGGCATAGGGCACCGCCAGCACGCCTTCGGGCAGCGGCTCTGGGAGGTGGTTCTGAGGGTCCGTACCAACCAGGAGCACGGCCCGACACCCCAGGCGTCGCACAGCCTCGACGCTCTCCTGATAGAAGGGCCCCGCTGTACTGACAACGGCACTGCCGAGCGTGAACACCAGTGGAGCTGGTCCGGTATCGAGGAACTGCGCCACCTCTGGCGGCAGGTGGTTAGATTCGTCATGGAAGACAAACCCTGTGACCTGGGTGTGCGGCGGCCAATCCGGCTGGGGGACGGCCAGCACGCGGGAGAACAGGGCGAGCGTGAGTTCCGGCGAGAACTGCCCCTCGTAGGCGGGGTCCCCCCGTGTCGGCAGCCCGAGCTCGGCCCGCAGCTGGCGAATGGGCTTTATCCATGGGCGCGTCATCCACTTCATCACGTGCATGAGTGCACGGCTCACGCCTGGTCTCCTCCGGTATAGCCATGCCAGCCAGGGGAGGGGCGGGAAGACTGGTAAGTCGTACACCGAGAAGAAGGACATGGGGGCCAACACCGTGGACGCCCAGGGAATCTGCTGACGCTCAGCGACGAGGGGGCCAGCGAAGGTGATGGGGTGTGTCACCAACAGGTCGGCTCCGTGCGCCGCGGCGGTGAGATCGGCATAAGTGTGCCGCAGATGGGGGAGGAGGCACTCCCTCATGAGGATCTCAGGGCCACGCCTCGGCTCCATGATGCGGCGGATCATGACACGATCCTCAAGGTCGATATCGGGCCGGACCGGGCAGAAGGCGACTCCCTCCCCCTCAATGAGCGGGCGGTAGGAAGCAGACGTAGCGAAGATCGCATCGTGGCCGCGCCGCGTCAGCCGCCGGGCCAGAGCGAGATAGGGGTAGATGTCCCCGAGCGAGCCTAAGCTCGTGATGACGATGCGCTTCCCCATACGTGACCTCGCGGGGCGTCGGCCGGCTCAATAGGTCGACCGGCTGGGCCCGTCCGGCATGCGCTCACCCGGAGCTCACGTGGTGGGGCACGTGGCGCTCGAGGCGCAAGCGCAGTTCGTCACTCGGCCGCGTCCCGAGCTTTGGATCCAACTGCACCAGTTGTTCCACGAGCAGCTGTGGTCGCCACCGCTGCGCGATGGTGGCCAGCACCAGAACGCCTTCCATTGTCGCGAACCCCTCCCCGATGCACACCCGAGGCCCGCCACCGAACGGGAAGTAGCAGTAACGCGGGCGGCTGGCGCGCACCTCAGGAGCCCAGCGGTCAGGGTCGAACGCGTCGGGGTTCGGGTAGAAGCGGGGATCGCGGTGCATGGCGTACTGACTCAGCATGACGATGCCACCCCTGGGGATCACGTACTCGCCCACTGGATGGTCTTCCAGGGCGCGCCGGAAGATCATCGCCGCGATGGGGTAGAGGCGGAGCGCCTCGGCGAAAACGCCGCTCGTGTAGGGGAGGTGGGGGAGATCATCCAGCGTGGGCGGGCGATCGCCGAGCACCTCGGCGACTTCGGCGTGCAACCGCCGCTGCGCCTCGGGGTGTTGTGCCAAGAGACACCAGCTCCAGGTGAGGGCGCTTGCCGTGGTCTCATGTCCGGCCAGGAAGACGGTCACGACCTCATCGCGGATCTGTCGGTCCGTCAGCCCCTGTCCGTCGCCTTCGGCGTCCTGCGCCAAGAGCAGCATCGAGAGCAGGTCACCATGGTCAACCCCGGACGCCCGCCGCTCGTGCAGCATGCGGTAGACGCGCGTATCCAGTCGCTGGCGCGCGGCGACGAACCGGCGCGCGGACGGCAGCGGCAAACGCTCCATGAACCGTGCGAAGAGGAAGGTCAACGGCCCGAACAGCGCCATGCCCGAGTCAATGAGCTCGCGCACCTCGTCGGCCGCGGTGCCGTCCGTGGCACCGAACATCGTCTCGCCGACGATGCCGAGCGTCAACCGCCTCATCTCAGGACGGATCGCCATCACGGCTCCGTCTTGCTGACCATCGCGCCACCGCTGCGCGTGCTCCACCATGGCCGCGCCGTATGCCGGCAACCGGTCGCGGTGGAAGGCAGGCTGCACGAGCCGCCGCTGCCGCCGGTGCGCCTCCCCCTGGGCACTGAGGAGGCCCTCACCAGTGATGCGCTTGCCGGCCTCGAACGCGAGCCCGGTGAACCGGCGGTGGTAAGTGACCAGCACGTCCCTGATGTAGTCGGGGTGGTTCAGGAGATAGAGGTGCTTCCGCCCAAGCGTGCCGTGCACGATGTCGCCATACTCCCGTGTCACCCTCGTCACGAAGCCAAGCGGATCGCGACGGAAGGCCAGGAGCTGCGCGCCAGGATAGCGGCTCCGCGGGCCGGGTGGATAGAACAGCGGAGCCTTATCGCCTCCTACGGTTGACAAACTGCGTCGTATCATGCCGCCTCGCAATCATCATACGTGAATAACCCTGCCAGGCGCTCTCGACCCACCACCTGCCCACTTGGCCTCCCAGTGCCTGGCTCTGGGGTCATGAGTTGGTTGCGGAGACCTTGAGGAGACCTCACTCATTCGCTCAGTGGCATCGCCTCAGGCAGCTCTATAACTGAGGGAACCGCAGGCCCTGGGGTGGGTGCAGCACAGACAGGAGCGGTGACATGGTCCCCAGCAGGCTGATATCGATGCTCTGAATCGTGGGTCGACCGCACATGCCCATGGCCATCTCCAACTCGTCCCGGAGCATCTGCAGGACCGCCCGCAGACCCGGTTCGCCATCCACGGCCAGCCCCCAGAACAGCGGACGCCCGATGAGGACAGCCCTGGCCCCCAGCGCCAGCGCTTTGAGCACGTCGGTGCCACGCCGGATGCCACCATCCAGGTAGACCTCGATCCGCCCATCCACCGCCTCGACGACCTCGGGTAGCACTTCAACGCTGGCGAAGGTAGTGTCCAGTTGACGGGCCCCATGATTGGAGACGATCACGCCTTTCACTCCATGCTCGGCGCAGAGCCGGCCGTCCTCTCCCGTCATGATACCCTTGACCACCAACGGCAATGGTGTGTTAGCAGCGAGCCAGTCCAGGTACGGCCAGGTGGCGGAACGGTCGATCAGCCGATTGGTCCCGCGCGGCGCATCAGAGCTGGTGTTCCAGGAACCTTCCTCGACCTCCAGCCCAGCATAGTTCGGTGATGGGGCGTTGGAATAGTTATTGCGAATATTGCGCTCGCGCTTGGCGCGTACCGTCGAGTCCAGGGTCAGACACAGGGCGCTATACCCGGCATCCTGGGCGCGCTGGGCCATCATCTTGCTCAGACCCCGGTCGCGGTAGAGGTATTGCTGGAACCAGATCGGACCCGTCGCCGCCTTGGCCACCTCTTCCAGCGTATAGCTCGATCCCGAGCTGAGAAGCATCACCGTTCCCATTGCCCCTGCCGCTCTGGCTGTAGCCAGCTCGCCCTCCCGATGGGCTCTGCCGTGATTGCCCGCGGGGTCCAACAGGATGGGAAATGCGACCTGGTGCCCCAGCACGGTGGTCGACAAGTTCGGCTGGCTGATATCGACGAGCATGCGCGGGCGCAGCATAATGGCGTCGAAGACTGCACGCGTCCGCTTCAGGGTGATCTCATCGGTGGCGCCGCCGGCAATAAAATCGTACTCCGGCTTCGGTAAACGCTCGTGGGCGAGCGCCTCGTACTCATAGATGTTTACTGGACCTCCGGTCATCGTTGTGTCCCTCCCGCGTCCTGACGCTGGTGTGTGTTGCTTACTGAGCATGCCTCACCTCTTCTGCCAGTGTCCCACCCTCGCGCCTGGCGAGGCGAGGATGACCATTGCATGAACCCTTGACAGCAACCATAGCCACGCTAGTGGTAACATATTCGCTGCCGCAAGTAAACAGCGACCCTACGGCCATGGTGAGGACCCGCCTGTGTCGCGCCGCGCACCAGTCGAGCTCCCTTGAATTAGCCTTGCTTTGTGCCAGCTGAAAGCACTTCACCGTCGGTTTGGTATTTCAGAATCCTGACAGCCAACTCTTTTCGGCACGCGTCAGGGAGGACGTCTCTTTTAGCCCGCTGAACCTCGGGCTAGAGCCTCAGACTGTGCGGCAGAGGGTGGAAGGCGCGATCGATGCGGTGGGATTGATCGATTACGCTGACAAGCCGGTACACAATCTGAGCTTCGGCCAGAAAAAGCGAGTCTGTATCGCCGGGGTGCTCGCCATGCAGCCACAGGTCATGATTCTTGATGAGCCGACTGCCGGGTTGGATCGTAAGACGCAGCAAGCACTGCTGAAAATACCGCAACGTCTGCATGACGAAGGGATCACCATTATTATAGCGACCCATGATGTTGACCTGGCCTACTCTTGGGCCGATGAGGCCCGTATCCTCGCTCAAAGTCGAGGGGTCAGGCAGTGCACTTGCGAAGAATTTCTCGTGGCATCAGAGACGCTTGAGTGCAATGGCCTCGGGATGCCATACGTGGCCCAATTGTACCGGCTTGTCGTGGGCCGGGGGCGCTTGTCTCCCGGTAAGCATATACCCCGTTCTTGCGACGAACTGATGCGGCTGCTGGCATAGCTCGCGGATCCGCATGCAAAAAGTCCATGTCAGCATAGTTTTGATGCACTGATGTCATCATGGCCGTGTGCTGGCGGGAAGGCCTGGGTTCGTTTCACTCGATCAGCCCGCTCCTGACAACGAGCACAGGATCTGTAAGCCTTTCAAGCAATCACAGCCCTGGTGATCTGCCAACGGCGGAGATGCCTGAAGCGAGTCGTTCCTGGGGACTGAGCGGTCGCTTGACCCGCTGCCTGATGTCTACGATCAGAGCGGGAGCAGGGGCCCATACACGATACGCCCACAGCCGCGCGGTGTTGTCGTCGCAGGCGGTCACCACCAGCTTGCCGTCCGGACTGAAGGCGGCGTGCCCCACCGAGCCCTGGTGCCCTGACATTATTCCAAATATGGCATTGTGTCGCGCGTACACCTGCCGTAACACACTCTCCGTGATGTCTATTGGGAACGTTCCGAAGGCTTCCGCCGCAAGCAAGATCGACCGCTCTGGGTCCCGAGTCATGTAGGCGGTAGCCTCAGTTGCCAGCTGCCGGGCCAGAGCTTCTCGTGCCTTGTGATTCGCCCAGCGTCTCTGGACGAAGCCCCATACGGCGAGCCCGACGGCAATGCATGCCACGCCCAAAGCCACAAGGCTCAGTAGTTTCGACCTGCGAGCAAGCCTCTCGGCAAGCTCCTGCTCCTGTGCAGCGGCCTCAGCCTTCTCACGCTCAGCCGCCACTCTCTGGCGCTCAAACTCGGCTTGCGCTTCGGCTGCTCGCTTGTCTGCTTCGAGCCGCTCTTGTTCAAGCTGGTGCTGCCGCCGTGCTGCCGCTTCTTTTGCCTCTCGATCCTCGCGCGTCCGCTTATCACTCTCATCGATGTAGCTGCGAACCTTTTCGAACTCCTCCTGTGCCCCCGCACCAGTCGTGAGCGCGTAACGTGCAGCCCACGAGGGCCTGGGCTGCCAACCGTCCCGGCCCGCCTCCCACTGAAGAGCACGCGCTAGATCAGTGCCAGTAAGCAGCTCACCGCCCTTTTTCCAGTCTGTGGCGCGGCTGCGCCAGCGGCGATAGTCCTCCGCACTTAACACATCAAGCTCAAAGTGAGGATGCCCTATTCTGCTCCGCCGCAACCAGGGACTAAGGGCTGATGTATCCTCGTGACGACGGCATCGCCCAGGTCCCCTTCACGCCTCTTTCTTCGGCCCAGCTCGCTTCTGAAATCGACGCAGTACGGCTTCACCGTAGCGGCTCATAGGCAGCGGGAAGGCCCGTTTCTGTTGCAGTATCCGCATCACCGGAATGGCGCGACAGAGGCGCCAGAGCGTCCAGGTGCTCAGCACCAGCCGCAGCGTACTGTATGGCGTCCACGCTGACACTATCAGCACACCAAAGTACAGACTCAGCCCAGCACATACCCCTATGGCCGCATATAGACAGACGCTACTCCCATAGCGTATGCCATAACCCAGCCCCAGGATGCCCAGGGCAACGACCAGACCGGACAGGTGATAGCCATGCAGAAGCCCGAGGCACCCTATGAGGTGCAACACGGTGTACAGAATGCCCAGGAAAATGACCAGATTAGCGGTCATGCTCAGGCGTTGTACTGCCCGATCACCTAGGGTGCGGCTCGACGCGATTGCATCGGCAGTGGGCCGCACGCCGCCGCCGGCGTCCAGCCAGGAGGAGGGGCGAAAAAGGCTTTGGGATTTCCTATACATCGGCGTACCTCGTCTGCCGTGGAAGGGCGCCACGGCTCTCTGGTGCAAATGCATCACAATCATCGGGGGTTGCCCAGCACCTCGTGCACGCCAGGCGTCAAGTGGCACAGCCCGGCCCCCGCGGTTGGCTGCATGCGGGCCAGGTCGTTCGCCGTGATGATGCCACGGATTTCACGGTTGCCATGCAGGTGCAGGCCGAGCACGCCGGTCCGCTCAGAAAACGCTGCCAAAAGCCTCATGGCACCGAGGCACATTGACAGGGCAGTCTACTACTCAGATAATACACCAGCCCACAGGAGGTATGTGGCGCGGAGGCTCCACAGCTTCAAGCCGCAATGAGGCTGTCATACGGCAGTGGCCAGGAAGCCATGAGAGGAAGCGAGTATGGAATTCGGGGCAGCAATCTTCTTTACGGACTATTCTATGGGGCCGGTCGAGCTTGGACGCGCGCTCGAGGAGCGTGGCTTCGAATCACTCTGGGCCCCTGAGCACTCGCATATCCCGCTGTCGCGCCAGTCGCCGTTTCCGCAGGGCGGCGATCTGCCGAAGAAGTACTACGATGTGATGGACCCGTTCGTGACGCTGGCGGCTGCCGCTGCTGCTACGACGCGGCTGAAGGTGGGCACAGGCATCTGCCTGGTCGTTCAGCGTGATCCAATCCAGACGGCAAAGCAGGTCGCCAGTCTCGACCAGATCTCGGGGGGCCGCTTTTTGTTTGGCATAGGCGCCGGCTGGAATGCGGAGGAGATGGCCGACCATGGGACCGTTTTCGCGTCGCGGTTCAAGCTCATGCGGGAGCGGGTCGAGGCCATGAAGGCGATCTGGACGCAGGCCAAACCCGAGTACCACGGTGAGCTCGTCTCATTTCCGCCGATGATGACATGGCCGAAGCCGGTGCAGAAGCCCCACCCACCGGTGATCGTTGGCGGCGCCTATCCCTACGGAGCACGCCGGGCTATCGCCTATGGCGACGGCTGGGTGCCACACGCCCGCCGTCCAGCCTATGGCGAGGTGCTCAATCTTTTGCCTGACTTTCAGAAGATGGCGACGGCAGCCGGGCGTGACCCTACGACCATTCCGATCACGATCTTCGGCGTGGCCGAGGATTCGGACCTGATCAAGCGCTACCGCGATGCCGGTGTGGCCCGGCTGGTCTTCAACCTGCCACCGGCTCAGGCCGACGAAGTGCTGCCGCTTCTTGACCGCTGTGCGCAGCTGATGCAGCAGACGCACACCTGACCGTACACCCCGATGTCTGGGAGTTGTCGTGGAGAGCCCACGCTAGGCCCGTGCGGCTCCACAGCCGCCGCTCTGCACTGTCTCATTCGACGCTGCCCAGTGCCGTGCAGGCGCTGGGAGCAGGCGGCGTAGACGGTGTCAATAGTCAAGATAGAAAGGGCACCCCGATACCATGGGGTGCCACTGGTGAAGTCTATGCGTTTGACCCTTGCATACCATCCAGTCACTGACATACGCTTCGGCGCCACCACACAGTTGCAAGGCACTACTCTATCGTCGATTCCGGCACCCAGGTCTAGGCCATGCGGGATGTCCTGACGACCATGGCGCGTCTCGCTTGGAAATTCATCAACCACCAGGCCATCGGTCGGCCACGCGAGGAAGGTTACATTCCGCAAGAGATTTTGCGAGACGATTTTGTCGAGCCCAGCGCTGCCGAACGCCTGGTGGCTATGGTGTATTCCAAGACCATCGGACAGCCCTTTGAGTCCGAGTTTACGCCGCCAACGTTCTCACCGGTTCCGGCCCCAGCCCCCGTTCTGGACCTCTCCAAGGCCAGAGTGGCTCTGGTCACGGATGGCGGTCTGGTTCCCAAAGGCAATCCGGATAAGATTGCCCCCTATGCCGCCACCAACTAGGGTGCCTACGACATCTCTGACCGCCATGATCTGTACGGGGAGGACTACGAAGTCTCGCACCGCGGCTTATAACACCCGCTATGTGGAGCAAGACCCGGACCGGCTGGTACCCGTGGATGTGCTGCGTGAGCTCGAAAAAACCGGGGTGGTTGGCAAGTTGCATGACTGTTTTGTCTCGACGTCGGGGCTCGCCAACCCGATCGCCAATAGTCGCCGTCTGGGGCGAGAGATTGCCGAGAAACTCAAGGCCGAAGGGGTGGAGGCGGTGATTCTGACTTCCACGTGAGGCACCAGCACTCGCAGCGGTGCTGCGATCACGACTGAGCTCGAAAAGGCCGGTATTCCCGTCGTCCAGGTCACGTCGGTCATGCCAGTGGCCAAGATGGTCGGCTCGAACCGCATTGTGCAGGGCGGTGGCATTGTGCACGTGCTTGGTGATCCCGATCTGCCCCAGGAAGAAGAAAAGAAGCTGCGGCACGATATCCTCAAACACGCCATTGACGCCTTACAGCACACCGCCGATAACGGCTGAAAGAGAGCCGATGTTCCGCTTTTCTCCGCACCCTAACCGGGCACATCTGGTCAACTGGCGGCCATGGGGTGCCGAGGCCTTCCAGGAGGCACAGCAGCAGGATAAACCGCTTGTCCTGTGGCTCACGGCCTTCTGGTGCGGCTATTGCCAGCGCATGGACGACACGACCCTGTCGAACGATGAGGTCATCGCGCTCCTCAATGCCTTCTTCGTGCCCATTCGCGTTGAGGAGTCGCAGCGCCCGGATGTCGATCTGCGCTACAACCAGAATGGCTGGCCTACCATTGCCTTTCTGACCCCAGCCGGCGATGACATCCTGCGCGTCAATTATCTAGCCCCGGAGCCGTTTATTAGCCTCGTGGTCAGGCTGGTGGATGCCTATCAGCGCGATAAAACAACGCTCCTGGAGACCGCGGCCCGCAACTGTATTGAAGCCCAGCAGCGCAAAGCCGACGCAGCGCCGGTACCTTTGGGGGCACCGATTGTGGCCGAGATCGCTGGCATGCTGGAAGGGCTCGCTGACCATGTGCACGGCGGCTACGGCACGCAAGCGAAATTCCTGCATACGGAAGCCAACGATTTCTTGCTCTACCTCTTTGGCGCTAGCGGCGACAGGACGTATCTCGACCATGTGGCGTGCACCATGGAGAAGATGCGGGAAAGCCGCACCTTCGACCACAAGGATGGTGGTTTCTTCCGTTACTCGTCACGCCCGGACTGGCGTGAGCCGCACCCGGAAAAACTCCTCGACGATCAGGCTGGGCTCTTACGCAATTACCTCTACACCTATCTTCTCACCGAGCGTGACGCATACAAAGAGACGGCCCAGGGCCTGATCGACTACCTGGATACCACGCTGACCGACCCCGCCCAGCCTTGCTTCTGGGGCTGCCAGGATTACGTCAGACTAGAACTGCCCTCTCCCGCAAGTCACCCATCTGGACCGCCGCCTTTCCTCTCGCTGCTCGACCAGTATGTCTATTGCGACGCCAACGCCAGGGCCGCTTCGTCTTATCTTGACTCATGGTGGCTTCTGGGTCGGGACGACTGCCGCGTTCGGGCTGAGCAGATCCTCCACCGCCTCTGGGACACCCTGCGGGCGCCGACAGGCGCGATGTATCGTTACTGGGATGGGGCACCACACGTCCCGGGACTGCTCATGGATACCACCATGACGGGACTGGCGATGTTAGACGCCTATGCGCTGTTACGACAGCCGCTCTATCTGGAACGCGCCATCCAGCTTGGTACGGCCATTGTCCAGCGGCACCGCAGCCCCACTGGAGGCTTTTCCGACATCAGCGAGACCGGCCCCGCCAGCTTACAGGTGCCCATCACCGTGTTGACGCAGAATGCCCGCGTCGCCACCTTCTTTGTGCGGCTCGCTGATTTGAGTGGTCACACCGATTACCGCAAGCTCGCCTTCTGGGCGCTGCGGAGCTTTCCCAATGCCCACCGTCAGTACGAAGCGTTCGCCGCCGGCTTCGGCCATGCCCTGGCGCAGCTTCTCACCCTGCCCCTGTACATTGCCATTACCGGCTCCCGTGGTGCTACTGACGTCCTGGTTCTGGCACGCAGTGGCCTGACGCACCTGCGACATGGCCATGTGGTGTTGCTGTTTCACGCCAGGCAAGACAGTCAACTCGCCAGTGCTACCGTACAGATGGGCGAAAAACAGGTTGGGCCGACCAGTGACCCTGCGGCGTTGACTCCCGAACTGCTCCTGACCTTGAGCCAGGTGTGAGGCCAGACTGCGCTCTTGCCTCTTTGGGCTTGCCTCTGATCTTTTGTCCATGGTAAAAGACGCACAAAACTGGACAATTGTCACTGCTCACCCAGAAGGAGAGAGAACCATGCAAACCAACTCCATGAAGCAGGCGTTGGCGCGCGGCGAGACACAGGTCGGCGTGTGGATCAACATGGTGCGCAACCCCGCAATTCTCCGACTGATGAAGTCCGCAGGCCTGGACTTTGCCCGCTTTGACATGGAGCACGCCTCCCCCTCGATGGAGACGCTGTCCAACATGGCGCTGCTCGCCAGGGCGATGGATTTTACGCTGACGGTGCGTCCGCCGCAGGGCAACCGCGAGTGGATCACGCGGATCCTTGACGCGGGGGTGTGGAGCCTGCACGTACCACAGGTGGACACGCCGGAGATCGCCCACGACGTGGTCAACGCCAGCCTGTACGCGCCGGA
>Ga0137403_10001288_pt1 | contig 31635 bp, 29 predicted proteins | sample CZOMad2_1_16fung_FD_122057 | JGI IMG/M metagenome (GOLD analysis project Ga0137403, IMG submission 122057) | Vadose zone soil fungal communities from Angelo Coast Range Reserve, California, USA - CZOMad2_1_16fungal (Hybrid Assembly) | ecosystem: Environmental > Terrestrial > Soil > Vadose zone... | reverse complement strand
ATCAAAGCCTTGGTAGGCCATTACCCTACCAACTAGCTAATCGTGCGCGGGCTCCTCCTCCGACGACTTACGCCTTTCAGTCCAAAAACCGAGGTTCTCGGAATATTATGCGGAATTAGCTCGCCTTTCGGCGAGTTATTCCCCATCAGAGGGCAGATTACCCACGTGTTACGCACCCGTGCGCCGTGCGCCATTCCGTATTGCTACGGAACGCGCACTCGACTTGCATGTGTTAAGCACGCCGCCAGCGTTCGTTCTGAGCCAGGATCAAACTCTCGTTTGAAGCCTGTAGCTTGGTGAAAAAAAATGCCCTCTGATTTGCATCAGAGAGCCAGCCTACCAAGCAAATTGTTGATCGCTCGATTTACTCAAATACCATTCAGGCTCGCCGAATGGATTTCGAACGGATTCTGGCACATCGTATCAATTGTCAAAGAGCGTGACCCTCCTGTCCAGCAGAAAGGCTTGCAAACAACTTACGGAGTGTACGGGAAGGGAGCGGAGTTGTCAACACCCGGTAACAGATATTTTTGAGTTTTCCACAGCGGTGTCGATGCAAGAAGGCCGCCTACGATGTACCCAACAATCCCACTCAAGAACAAAAGCGGCGACAAGCATTGTCTGCCCGTCGCCGCATGAGTATGTAACACCAACGACCTGCGCTAGAAGCTGACCTTGAAGCCAAATTCCAGGGCCCTAGGCGCACCCAAAGCAAAGGTGCCCGAACCAAGGCCGGTTAGCGAAGCTGCGCGATCGAATTTGGTTGTTCCGTTGATCGAACCAGGCTGGCCGTCCAGCGTGGCTCGCAGTAGATTGAACGCCGCATTGTAGTTCTGCCGGTTGAAGATGTTGTAGGCAGCGACTTGCGGTTCGAAGCGGACGTTTTCCCACTTGCGAACCGGACGAATAGACCAGCCTAGCCGCACGTCGAACGTAAAGAATCCGCCGTTGCCAACTTGCCCTTGCGGCGCGGGCTGTATCTTCAAATTAGGGAAAGAAGTGGCGCAGTTCCCGATCGGATTGAGTGACGGCGTTACCGCGCATAATGCCATCAGTTGATCCGGGGTGAACAAGCCTGCTCCTACAAGAGCCTGCCCAGCGGGTGTGATTTGGTTTCCGGAAGCCGTGCTATACGCAGCCAAAAACGCGTTCAGGTCGTTCGGTCCGATGGTGCGCCCGAATGCGCCGAGCTTCGTTCCGGGGACAACCTTCAGTTGCGTGACACCGTCTCCCGTAGCGTCGTACTGGAAAAGGTCCGAAGCCTGATTGGCGGTAGTGAAGAAGATATTTTGCGCCAACGGCGAATACCAGTGGGTGATGAAGTTCAATTTCGTCCACAGCGGCAGGTCCATGGTTACGCCGCCGGACAACTGATGGGTCCTGTCAAGGCTGCCAGGTCCCGCGAACGCTCCTGGATTGCGGAAGTCCGGCGCGGCCCCTCCGAAGTTGGTATCGATGACTGGGGTTATGAACCGTGAAAGCGCATAGGAAATTTGCGCGTTCAAGTGCTTCAAACCTGGCAACGGACTCCCAAGGTCCGAGCGCAACGTCATTTGTAGACCGTTGTAAACAGATCGACCGTCGGAATGGGCTACCGCGAGCTGTCCGAAGTTTGAGTTGACCCCAGGAAAGGCGACTACGCCAGCACCCGCTGGATGGCCACCAGGCGCGCCAAGTGTTCCAGACGTCAGCCCGTTGTTTGCGTAGTCCAGAATGGTGGCACCCTTGCTGATCGCGCAGTTGACTCCTGCGGGACCCGCAGGACATGCGAAGCCCGCATTCGTAGTGTCGATAGCATTGTTGGCACCCGCCAAGTCGAGGAAGCGTGCATCTCCGTCATGGTTTTGATCGATGTATTCGAGGATGTGCAGCCCAACGCTTCGCACATAGTCAGCAGAGAACACCGTTCCCTTCGCGATTTCGCGCTGGAAGCCGATATTCATTTGAATAGAACGTTGGCTCTGGTAATTCGGAGCGAAAAGCGGCCCAGTGGCTGAAGTCGCGGGCGACTCAAACATGCTGGTGCCAACGAAGGTGCCGTTGGCCTGAGGCCCGGCAGCGGTGACCGCCGTTTGGAATTGCGCCTGCAAGTCCGCAATATCTTTCGACACCGAATCTATCGCCTGGTCGCAGCTTTGCGTGGCGATGTCCTTGCCGTTGACGCTGGTCACGTTCGTTCCGTCGGGCAGCGTCAGTGCCGTCGGACCGTTCGGCGGGCACAGGAACGCGCCGCCGTTGAAGAGCCCGCTCGTCAAACGAATGGAGCGATCGAAGAGCAAATTGTTGAAGACGTTGTTTTCAAAGTAGATGCCCGCGCCAGCGCGGATTACTGTCTTTCCGTTCTTCCACGGATCCCAGGAAACTCCCAGGGTCGGGCCAAAGTTCTTGTTCGGCTGTCGCACTGGATTCCCGAGGCCCGGCTTAACTTGGTTCAGCACCGGAATGGCGGGCAGATCGCTGTCGGTTCGACCGGTGTCCCGGTTGTAGCGCAGACCAGCGTTCACGGTGAAATTGGAGCGAACCTTCCAGGTGTCGCCGACATACAACTGCAGCCGGCTGTCATGAAGTCCGCCGCATGGCAATCCGAACTCCGGAGTCTCCGAGAAACAACCTTGGCCATTGCCCAGAACGATTGTTCCCACAGGATAGTTCAGCGGGTTATGGATTCCGTTTGCGAACGGCCCCAACGCCGCGACAGATTCCGTACCGCCGGCCCCTGTCGTTACCTGAGCCTCCGCGACGGGTTGCGTTCCGAAAAAGTCTGCAAACGCCGAGCCGAGAATCCGATTAAAGCCGATGCCGTATCGGAGAATGTGACTTCTCACGACTTTCGATCCGTCGTATTTGATCTGCTTGTTGGATTGATAGGTGGTCTGTGGAGCGAGAATACTAGCCCCGGAGCAGAAGAGCGTTCCCCCCGCGGTGCAGAAGCTGAGAGCATTGGCCAGGATGAGGGAAACGTTCGGATCGGGATTGACGATGCTGCCTCCCGACGTCTGATCGCCAATCTTGTTGCGGAACTTCGTGTAACCGAAGCGGATTGTGTGCGTGAAGCTTCCGGTGGAAAAATCCACTCCGACGACATGCACCGGAGTGTGGTCAATATTTCCAAATGCCTGGAACGTGTTCTGACCGAATGCGCCCACGTTCAGATTCTGCTCGAATGAAAACCGGTAGAAGAGCTTGTAGTTCGGTGAGATCTGCCAGTCCAGGCGTCCCAAGAACTGGTTGTCCAGGAACGGAGCATCGTAATTTTTCGCCAGTTCCGGCGCACTCCCAGCGTCAAACGGTGCAGGCAAAGATACGCTGGCGAGCAATGCCTGGTTCGTCCGCTCCCACGCGCCGAACGCGAACAGCTTGTCTTTCCAGATCGGCCCGCCAAGCCGCGCGCCATATTGCTTGCGGTCGAATACGGCTGGCGGATTTCCGACCGCCGCGGCCACCTGATCGCCCCGCCAGTTGAAAAAGCCTTCGCCGTGGTACCGATTCGTGCCAGATTGCGTCACGATATTCACGGTGCCCGATCCGCTCAACTCCGAGGAAACGTCGAGTGAAGAAGATGCAACCTGAAATTCCTTGATCGCGCTCACCGGAACGTTTTGCGTGGTTGTTCCGACGTTTTCGTCGCTGATGTCCACACCGTCTACTTCGATCCGGACCGCGCGTCCATATCCGCCGGAGAACGATACCGACGAGAAACCCTTCTTCGTTGGATCGAAATTCCCGCCGTCTTGAATTTGTACGCCGGGCTCGAGCTGCGCGAGGTCCAGGAAATTCCGGCCATTGATGGGCAGGTTTTCAATTTGCTGCTGCGTGACTACGCCTTGAATCGTGGCTTGATCCGTGTTGACCGCCACTGCGGAACTTTCGACTGTGACGATCGTATTCGACGAACCGATCTCCAGGTTCACATTGACCGAGGCGGCCACACCAACTTGGACCGTAACCTTGATCTCAGACGTCTTGAAACCCTCGGCTTCCACCCGCAACACGTATTCGCCAGGTTCGAGCGAACTCGAACTGTAACTGCCCGTTGAAGTCACCTGCGGCGTGCTTTTCGCTCCTGTGGCGCGGCTGGTGATTGTCACTCTCGCAGAAGTCACAACGCCGCCATTCGGATCGAGGATCGTTCCTTGCATGCTTCCCGTTGAGATCGTCGCTTGCGCGCGGGCCAAATTTGGTAGTGCAACACACAGCAACAGGACGGCAACCATCGCCGCTATTTGTATGCCCAGTCCCCTAGACTCGAAACCCCTCATGCATCCTCCAAGCTTCATTCAATAGGTCAGGATATTGACGTTGGCTGAAACGGCAGACCGGCCGATCGGGAGCAGCGCAACCGCGTGCATGCGTTCGAGCAGAGACACCACGCCCCACGATCTCGAATGCGGCCCCAAGCGCGGTCTTGCAATCTTCAGCTATGCAGCTGAAATGCAATTGCGTGACCAGCCAGCGCAAAGCCACTCACTCTGCTAACTCTTTTGTTTTCCTGCGAATATTTCGTGGTGAGAAAGAAATTTATATGAACAATTTCAGGTATGCGTAGGTAGTTCAGGTATCTGAAAAAAACGAACTGAAACTCGATAGCCGGGGACTTGTTCCGAATTCGCTACTATTCGCAACGATTCGCCGCTGATAGAGTAAGCACCCGCAACGGTAGGTGAGCTTGCCAGACTACGTTCCGCGCCGCCGTCGCGATATGCATCCTGGGATCCGACGGGAGATAACCATGCCGAAGAAGAAGTTGGCGTTGCGCCGTGTCGTCAAGGCCGCGGTGCTGCTGTCACTTTTGACCAACGCGCGGGCAATTCTCGCGCAATCCTCGGTAGCCAGCGAACCCGAGCAAGCTGGCCCTTACAACTCGCTGCTCATCCGCAATGTAACGGTTATCGACGGATCCGGCGCGCCCGCTTTCGGTCCTGCGGACGTCTTCGTCAAAGGCAATCGCATCGTGCGCGTCGCTCCAACGGACGCGATCACCCGCGAAGAAGAGAAGGCAGAAACCGCTGGCGCGCCGAAGCAGCCGCCGCCTGACCGCATCATCGAAGGCCAAGGCATGTACCTCATTCCCGGGCTGATAGACGTTCATACGCATATCAACAAGAGCAAGGACGTCCCGGCCGAGTACATCTACAAGCTCTATCTGGGCCACGGCGTCACCACGATTCGCAACTTCAACATCGGTACCGACTCGCCGAAAGAAATGATGGAGGAGAAAAAGCGCATCGCCGCCAATCAGATCATCGCGCCGCGCATGTACGTGTATCCCTTTTGGCGCGAGACCGATCCCCGCGCGTCGAGCCCCGAAGGCGCGCTCCAGATCGTCGACGAATGGCACGCACTCGGCGTCGACGGAATCAAGATTGCTGGCAAGCCGGGCCTGTGGCCGGACGTTTTCCGGACCATCACGGAGCGCGCCCGGAAGTGGGGCATGGGCGTCGCGGTGCATATCGGGCAAGACGGCGTCTATCCGATGAACGCGGTGCGCATCGCAGCGGACGGCGCTTCCACCATCGAGCATCATTACGGCTACGCGGAATCTTCCTATACCTCGCACAACGTCCAGCTTCTGCCGCCCAGCTACAACTATTCGAGCGAGCCCGACCGGTTTCTGGAAACCGGCCGCGCGTGGTTGCAAGCCGATTTGCCCAAGCTCCACGGCGAGGTCATCCACTCGCTGCTCGATTCCATGCGCAACACCGGCTTCATCATGGTGCCCACCTTCAGCATCTACGAAGCGAATCGCGATGTGGCCCGGGCCGCCACGCTGCCCTGGCACTCCACTTACACGCTGCCAGTGGTCATGGATTCGTTTTTGCCGAATCCCACGCATCACGCTTCTTATTTCTACGAGTGGACCTCCAACAAAGAGGCCGACTGGGCGCAGGCTTATCGCCGCTGGATGGAGTTCGTCAACGATTATAAAAATCAGGGCGGTGTTGTGGCCGTGGGCTCGGACACTGGATTTCTCTTCGAGCTGTGGGGCTTCGGCACAATTCGCGAGCTCGAGATGCTCGAAGAAGCCGGCTTCTCTCCGCTCGAGACGCTTCATGCGGCAACCGAGAATGGCGCGAAAGTCGTCAAGAATTCCGAGCTTGGTTTGATCCGACCCGGCTACCTCGCCGATTTGGTCTTGCTCACGGAGAATCCGCTCATTGACGTGAAAATCTTCTACGGCATCGGCGTCACTCGCGTCAGTGAAGGCCGCAAAGAAATTCACAAGCAATGCGTGAAGTACACCATTCGCGACGGTGTAATTTTCGATTCGCAAGCGCTGCTGCGCGACGTTCGAGAAATTGTCGTCAAAGCCAAGCAAGCGCAGCCTGCGCGGAAGAAATAGTCGCGAGCGTCCAAACCGCTTCATCGCCTCGCATAGGTTGTCAGCAACGCTCGACGTGTTCGGCGAGCGTTGCTACCATTGCCGCGAAGACCATGGCCAAGCAGCTGGCACAAAAGAAAAAAGCATCGCGCGAAAGCGACGGCCTGCCAAGGCGTTTGCTCGCCAGCCTGCGGCGCGAGACATCGATCCGCGCCGGCGACCGGGTTGGGGTGGCGGTCTCGGGCGGAGCCGACTCCGTCGCCCTGCTGCTCTTGCTTCTGGCAATCCGGGAAAGGCTGGGGATCGTCCTGGTTGTTGTGCACTTCAATCACCAGTTGCGCGGCCGCGCCTCCGACGCAGACGAACAATTCGTTGTAAAACTTGCTGCCCGTCTCGGCTTGGATTTGCAAACGTATCGTGCCGACGTGGCGCAGCTGGCGGCACGTTCAAAACGCAATCTGGAAGATGCCGCGCGCCGCGCCCGCTATGAATGGTTCTCCCATATTGCCAGTGAGAAGCACCTGCCCCACATCGCCACCGCGCACACCGCCGACGATCAAGCCGAAACTGTTCTCGCCCACATCTTTCGCGGAACGGGTTTGGCAGGGCTCGGTGGCATTCATCCGCAAGCGGCCGGGGTCATCCGCCCGTTGCTTGCGTTTCGGCGTGCCGAGCTGCGGGAGTTTCTGCGTCTGCGAAAGCAAAAATGGCGCGAGGACGCCACCAATCGCGACACCAGCCGCACTCGCGCACGCATCCGGCGGAAGCTTATCCCGCTTCTCGAGAAACAATTTCAGCCAACTGTCGTCGAACATCTCGCCGGCCTGGCTGATCGTGCCCGGGAAAATGAGGTTTTGCTCACCGCTCTGTCCGAACAAGCCCGCCAATCATTGGTTTCCGCGAGCCCTAGCGGCTCGCGGATTCACGTGAAGGATTTGCTCGCGCCGTTAAAGCTCGAGCAATCCATCGACCTCCGCTCCTTAAGCGCTCGTATCGTGCTGGACCTCGCGGCACAAGTGAAGCCCCGCTCCGGCCAACTCACTGCCGCTCACGTTGACTCCGTCCTGCAGCTCGCCAAGAAGGGCGAGCCCGGCAAGACACTGCAACTCCCCGGTGGTCTGCGCGTCCGCCGGGAGCATGACGCTATCGTCTTTCACAACTCCAGTGCGTATTCCGCTTCAGGGTGATTGACTGGCCCTCCGAGAGGCGAGACACTAAACTGACAGGGGCGGTATCAGACCGCAATTGGCTTGCTTTGCCTCTCGCTCGTAGTTTTTCCAGCCGCTGCACAAGGTGGCAGCGCACGAAAGGACGCAAGCAGGAACCGTGATCGCCGAGGAGCCTATCCCATGAGCAGGCGCCAAGGCGCGGGTTATTCCGCCGCGCGCATTGCCACTCGGGTGGCGGCTCTCGGCAAGGAAATTTCGCGGGCGTACCGTGGCCGGCGCATCGACGTGGCGATCACACTCGATCGCGGCTTTGTTTTCGCGGCGGATTTGATTCGCCGGATCGACGCTCCGGTAGTCTGCCACTTCGTTCGGGAGGATGTCCGCGACGTCGAGCATGGCGGGCACGCCCGGCGGGAAGTTTCGTTCGGCACGCAGTTCGATTTGGAAGGACGTGACGTTTTGTTGCTGGATGCGGTGCTGGAAAGCGGCGTGACTCAGGAATTTCTACTGCGCCGGATGGGCGAAAGCCGGCCGCGTTCTTTGCGCCTCGCCGTGCTGCTGGACAAGCCGGAGAAGCGTCGCGTGGCCCTGGAGCCTGATTACTTTGGCTTCCGGATCGCATCTAATCAACTGTGGGTTGGCTACGGCTTGGCTGCCGCAAACGGCACTGGCCGCAACCTTCCGGGTATTTCTTCCGGCGCAAAAGTGGCGCCAGGAAAACGCGCCAAGAAGCGCTAACGCGCTAACGATCGATTTCGAAGGTTCAGGGATTTGGGGATTTTAGTGAGGGTACAGTGAATTCTGGTTCCACGGCAAAAACAATACTCTTTTGGATCTCGATTGTCTTTCTGGGCGTGATGCTCTGGAAGTTGGTGTCCGCCAACGGCGCGCAAACGCGCGAGGACGAACCTAGCTTCGGCGAGTTCATGCAGAAGGTCGAAGCGGGAGACGTCAAGGAAGTTACGCTGTACGTCGCTCCCAATATCTACGAACTCCAGGGCGAATACGCTCGCCCCAGCAATCGTAAGTTCCATGTCAGCGTTTTCAAGGAAGCCGCGCCAGATGTTACCAAACAGCTTCGCGATAAGGGCGTCTCCATCAAGATCAAAGAAGTGCGCAGCGGCGATTGGGTTCTCATTCTTCTTAACGCTGCTCCGCTGATTCTTCTCGTCGGTTTCTGCCTTTTCCTGATGCGCCAGATGCAAGCGGGCGGAAACAAGGCTCTTAGTTTTGGGAAGTCGCGCGCGCGTTTGCTCTCGGCGCAGCAGAAAAAGGCTACGTTTAAGGACGTCGCCGGAACCGATGAAGCCAAGGAAGAACTCCAGGAAATTATTGAGTTCCTGAAGGATCCGCAGAAATTCCAGAAACTTGGCGGCCGGATTCCCAAGGGCGTGTTGCTCGTTGGGCCTCCAGGCACCGGCAAGACTTTGCTGGCGCGGGCCATTGCCGGCGAAGCCAACGTTCCCTTCTTCTCGATTTCCGGCTCGGACTTCGTCGAAATGTTTGTCGGTGTGGGCGCGAGCCGCGTCCGCGATCTTTTCGAGCAAGGCAAAAAGAATGCTCCGTGCATCATTTTCATCGATGAAATTGACGCTGTCGGCCGCCATCGCGGCGCCGGACTCGGCGGAGGCCACGACGAGCGCGAACAAACGCTGAACGCGCTGCTCGTCGAAATGGACGGGTTCGAATCCAACGAAGGCGTCATTCTAATTGCCGCCACCAACCGTCCCGATGTGCTCGATCCCGCTCTTCTGCGTCCTGGCCGTTTCGATCGCCGCGTCGTTGTCGCGCGACCGGACGTTAAAGGCCGCGAAGAAATTCTCCGCGTACACACTCGCAAAGTGCCTATTTCTGACGACGTCGATCTCTCAATCATCGCCCGCGGCACACCTGGATTCTCCGGAGCCGACCTCGCCAACTTGGTCAACGAAGCTGCACTGTGGGCGGCGCGCCAGAATCGCAAGTTCGTCCTGATGGTCGATTTCGAGATGTCCAAAGACAAAGTCCTGATGGGCGTCGAACGCAAGTCCATGATTCTTTCGGACGAAGAAAAAAAGAACACCGCGTATCACGAAGCGGGTCACGCGCTGGTCGCGGCCATGACCCCTGGCGCCGATCCCGTGCACAAAGTCACCATAATCCCGCGCGGCATGGCTCTGGGCTTGACCATGCAGCTCCCAATGGACGACAAGCACACCTACACGCGCGAATACTTAGAAACGATGCTCGCCGTGTTGATGGGTGGACGCAGCGCCGAGGAGATTTTTCTTGGCCACATCACCACCGGGGCGGGCAATGATATCGAACGCGCAACTGAAATCGCCCGCAACATGGTTTGCGAATGGGGTATGAGCGAGCTCGGGCCGCTGGCTTTCGGCAAGAAAGACGAAGCCATCTTTCTCGGCCGCGAAATTACCCAGCACCGCGACTACTCGGAAGACACCGCCATTCAAATTGACAAAGAAGTGAAACGCATCGTCAACAGCGGCTACGACAAAGCGAAAGCCCTTCTCGCCAACAATCGCGAAACCCTGGAGCGCATTGCGCAAGCGCTGCTGGATCGCGAAGTCATAGACGCCATTGAAGTAAAGCTCTTGATGGAAGGCAAACCACTGCCGGAAAAGCCGCGCACGCCTCCTACCACGCCGCCTCAGGCCGCTCCCAGCACGGACCCCAAGATCGCGGGCCGGCCGGAGCTGCGCCCGGCCACCGGCTTTACCCGCGGCGAAAACCCCGCTAAGGCTTAAGCCGATCACACCCATTCCCGTCGAAAGAAGGGCACGAGCGATCGAGCTCTCTTTTTCCTCGCGCACTTCTTCAACTCCAGCTGCCTCCCTTCCTCGACCCAAAAGTCGTACAATGGCGGCATGGGAACCCGCAGCGGCGAAAATCTGAACGTTACGTGTCCGTGCTGCCAGGCCAAGCTGGTGGTGGACTCGGTGTTTGGCGCGGTGCTGTCGCACGAGGCTCCCGTGAAGCCTGGACCCAACGTGGATCTCACTGACGCGCAGAAAATCCTAAACGAGCAGCAACGCCAGCGCGAGGACAAATTCGCCGATTCATGGTTCCAGGAAACCAACAAGGAAGACATCCTGGCCAAGAAATTCGAAGAGGGCATGAAAAAAGCCAAGGATGCTCCTGCCGGCAAGCCCATCCGCGACTTCGACCTCGACTAGCTCGGTTGCTCTCCCCGCTGTACGCTAAACTCCTGTACGCTTATGCATCGGCGAAAAATCTTTCACATAAAGCTGCGCTCGGACACTCTGGTCCTCGGCAAGCGCACGCTGGTCATGGGCGTGCTCAACGTAACGCCGGACAGCTTTTCCGACGGCGGCAAGTTCTTCGATTTCAGCTCCGCAGTCGACCACGCTCTGGCGATGCAGCGCGCAGGCGCCGACCTGCTCGACATCGGCGCTGAATCGACGCGACCGGGCGCGGCGGACATCGGCGCGGCCGAGGAACTTCGCCGCCTCCTTCCTGTTCTGAAGGGACTACGCAAGCGCCTGAAAATTCCTATCTCGGTCGACACACGCCGCGCCATCGTCGCCGAAGCCGCCATAGCCGCGGGTGCGCAACTCCTCAACGACATCTCCGGCCTCACCTTCGAGCCGCAACTCGCTAAAGTTGCTGCGCGTCACCGCGTTCCGCTCATCCTCATGCACATGCGCGGCACACCCGCCACCATGCAGAAGAAGCCCTTCGCACGTAATGTGCTCCGCGATGTCGCCTGCGGCCTGCGCAAATCCATCGCGATCGCTCGCAAAGCCGGCGTCGCCAAATCGCAGCTGATCCTTGATCCCGGCATCGGCTTCGGCAAAAGCTTCGCGCAAAATTACGAATTGCTTACCGGGCTTCCCGAACTTGCCGAGCTTGGCTATCCCCTGCTCGTCGGCACTTCGCGGAAGGCTTTTCTGGGTGCCACACTGGCCCGCAACAGCAAGCCCGCGCCTGCCGAGCAACGCCTCTGGGCTACTGCTGCAACGGTCACCGCCAGCATTCTCGGCGGCGCGCACATCGTGCGCGTTCACGACTTAGCTGAAATGGCACAAGTGGCGCGCACCGCCGACTGCCTCCTCGACCCGCGCTACCTCCACCGCTAACCGCAAACGATTTACGGCCGCAACTCCAAAACATCTACCGCCGCCGCATCCACTGCCGCCTTCGAGAAGCTCAGCGGAAAATACTTCCCCTCATTCCACAGGGGCAGCAAATCCGCGTAATGTTTGCTTCCCGGCTGCCCGCTCTGCCCCGGAGTATTCACCGCCACCGAGCGATCCCAATCACTTGTATCCAGAATCTCGCGATAACTCGCCCCGGCAATTTGCTCACCCAGAGTCGGGCCGTACGTGGCATTCACCGTCGTGCCATTCCCCGGCCGCTCCACCGCCGCCGGATCGACCAACGACGCCGGCAATCGCTGATCCAGTCCATGCCGCAACCGTAGCACATGAAGTTTGCCCCACGCCCAGTTCGAGATATCGTCTCCCTGCAGCTTTTTCATCTTGTCAGCGGCAGCGTGGAGCGTACTGTGAAGCATTTCGTTCCTCTCATCCGGCGAAGCCGAAGCAAGAAACTCGTCCACCAGGTGCTCGATCGGCACGCTACGGAGTTTCAGGCCGCCCGCGGCAACCTGTTTTGGCGTGACGGCAGACTGTAGCTCTCCGTCCCACGCCTCGTACAGCGCCGCTGCCGCCGATTCCCGTGTAAACCGGCAATCCCACTCCACAATCATCTTGCGATACAAATCCGGCGCATCGCCCGGCGCCAGCCGCAGCATCGCCTGCCGCTTCCGCGCCGGAATCGAGACCACATCGGACTGCAACGCCTCCATATCCTCCAGCGTCAGCGCGTGATGGCCCGTCCGCGCCTGCTCCAGCACTTCCGTAATCCGCTGAAACCGTTCGGGCGGCGCCCACTCATTCCCGACCTTGTAGGGATAGCCTTCCGGAATCATCTTGTGATTCGCTGTGGCCACAAACTGCGTCGGCGGATTGAACGAGTGTGGCAACTCCTCAGTCGGCACGAATCCCGACCACTCATATCCCCCTGTTCCGGGCACCGGCAGCACGCCAGCCCAATTCTTCCGCAGCGGCGCCAGCCCCGTCGAATGTTCGCCGATATTCCCGTCGACGTCTGCGTAGACGATATTCTCGGACGGCACTTTCCATCGCTTCATGCTCTCTTCAAATTCCTCCCAGTTGCTTGCCCGATCGAGCGCCAGTGATCCGAGGTAGCCCGCCGTGCCGGGCTCCGCACCCACCCAGCGGAGCACGAGCGCCCGCGTCGCGTCCTCCCAGAGTACGGGCCCGTGCCGGGTGAATTTCATCTCCGCTGCCACTGTTTTGCCGCCCCGAACTTTCACCGTCTCTTTCTCAATGTGAAAATCCTTCCAACCGCTTTCTGCCCGGTACTGCCCGGCGTTACCCGGATTCTTCTCTTCCAGATACAAATCCTGCTGGTCCAATCCGAAAATCGTGAATCCCCAGGCGATTTTTTTGTTGTGCCCGGCGGCCACTCCGGGGAGCGCCGGCTCCCCCGCACCGATCACGTCCCATCCCGGCGCTACCAGATGCACGATGTAGCGCAGCGAAGGCTCCGCGATGATCCGATGCGGATCATTGGCCAGCAGTGGCTTCCCGCTAGCCGTCATCGTTCCCGACACCACCCAATTGTTGCTTCCTTCTTTGAACTGCGCCGCGAATTCCATGCGCCGGTCGCTTCCCACCAATTCTTTCAGCAACTCAGGTGAGAGCCCGGCGTAGTTCACGCCCGGTGGCGGATCGAGCGGCGCCGGCGGATCAAAGCCAAAAAGTCCAACGGCTTTTTCTGGTCCGACCTCGGTCACGGCTTGCGCGTGTGCCAGCTCCGCCACTCCATTGCCGGTCATCGCGTACGCAGCCATGCGGTTCAAACAGTCTTCCGGTTTCCAGGGTTCCGGCTCAAAATCTGCCGCAAGAAACTCGATGGGAAGCCCTTGCCCGCCGGGCCGCGTGCGCTCGCTGATGTAGGCGTTGATGCCCTGGGTGAAGGCTTCGAGGATTTCTTTGGTGTCCGGCGAATAGCTTTTGTACTCGGCGTCCATGTCTCCGCGATAGCGCATCAGGCGGGCGCGGATGTCGTGCTGCAGTTCCGAATCGCCCATTACTTCCGCCAGCCGGCCTTGGCCAGAGCGCTTCCAGAGTTCCATCTGAAAGAGGCGGTCCTGCGCGGCGACGTAGCCTTGGGCGAAGAAGAGGTCGTGCTGGTTCTGGGCGTAAATGTGGGCAACGCCCCAACGGTCCCTGGCGACGCGGACGGGCTGGCGCAGGCCCGGAACTTGGAGTTTGCCCTGGAGGGTGGAGAGGGCGGCTTTTGCTCGGGACGGCCAGTCGGCGGCCGGGACTGGAGCTTGCGCGGTGGCCTGCCCCACCGAAAAGAGCGCCAACAGGGGCGGAAGCAGGATTAATTGCACGTTCGCTCTGAAAATATTCATCTGTGGGCCTCTGCCGCGTTCAACTCGCCGCTTCGTCGCGGATTATAGCGCAACGACCAATGGGTAGATTCAGACTGTCGATCTATTTGCGCTGTTCCAGCTTGGCGGCAATTTCTTTCTGATTCAGGGCTATAATTCGGCGGCGACATCATCCATGCGTTGTCTGCCGATCGATCATTCTTTTTTCAGGGTGCGTGCTAATGCGGAATAGAACGCTGTTTTTCTTGGCGCTGTCCTTGTGCCTGGTTGCAAGCTCGCCGGCTTTTGGCCAGTTGAAGGCCAATAAAGACCCGCTGGCACCTGGCCAGGCCAATGCAGCAGCCGGGTGTTCCGCCACGGATGCCTCTAGTTGCGCCCAGGCGGCGGCGAAGATTTTGCCGCTGGTTATGGGGCCTTCGCCGCTCGAAGAAAATTTGCGGCGGCTTACGGATGAAGTTGGTGGGCGTGTGACCGGCTCGCCGCAGATGGCCAAAGCGGTGGAGTGGGCTGTATTGGCGTTCCGAGCGGCTGGAGTCGATGTGCACACCGAAAAGTACAAGATGCCGACGACTTGGGCTGAGGGCAAGTCCGAGGTGGTAATCACCGCTCCGGCCAGCGCGGCTCACGCGGAACTACCGGCGGGAGTGGCGCCGGTCGAGGGTGGAGGATTTCCGTTGCGTGCGGTGTCCGAAGCCTGGGGCCCGGCAACGCCTGCTGGCGGACTGGAAGGCCCGGTGGTGGACATCGGGATGGGAACGGAGGATGACTTCGCGCATGCAGGCTCGATTCGCGGAGCGATTCTGCTGGCGCATTCGGACATCGGGACAACGTGGGCAGATCTTTTCAACGAGTATTTGCGGCCGCCAGACATCATCGCCGGGGCGCTTAAAGGCGGCGCAGTGGCCATTCTGTGGACATCCGCGCGTGAACGGTTGCTGTTCTACCGGCACACCAATACGCTGAATGGGGAAATCGACAAAATCCCGCAGGCCATCGTGGAGCGTGAGGACGCTTTGCGGCTGGCGCGGTTTGCCGCAGCGTATCCCGGACAGGTGCGCGCGCGGGTGAAATTGCCGAATCAAATCGGCGGGCCGGTGGATCAACAGAATGTAGTGGGAGAAATTCGCGGATATGAAAAGCCCAATGAAGTGGTGATCCTGGGCGCGCATCTCGATTCCTGGGATTTCGGCACAGGCGCGCTGGACAACGGCTGCAACGCGGCGCTGGTGATCGAAGCGGCGCGTGCGATCAAGGCCAGCGGACTGGCACCGCGGCGAACAATCCGGTTCGTGCTGTTCAGCGGCGAAGAACAAGGAACAGTCGGCTCGTATGAATACGTGAAGACACATCGAGCCGAACTGGACAAGATTCGCGCGATGATCACGTTTGACTCAGGCATCGGGCGCGTCACAGGCTACTCGATGGGCGGACGACGCGACTTAGAGACCGGCTTGCGCGAAGTTCTGAAACCGATCGAATCGTGGGGTTCGAACAAGCACACTTACGACGCTTCGTTTGGCACCGACAATCTCGATTTTCTTCTGGAAGGCGTTCCCACGCTCGTGGCCAATCAGGAAGAATTTAATTATTTGCCGAACTATCATGCAGCTTCGGACACGCTGGACAAAGTCGATATGCGCGAACTCAAGCTGCATACCGTGCTGGCTGCAGTGACGGCCTGGGGTATCGCGGACCGCACCGAACCGCTGGGTAAGCGCTTGAGCCGGGCCGAGTTGGAATCGCAGATGAAGGAAACAGGACTCGATCAGCAGATGAAAGCTCTGGGTTACTGGGAAGCGTGGCAAAAGGGCGAACGCGGCCGTAAGCCTTAACTCGTTTCGAAGCAAACTACGCTGTACGAATGCACAGTCGGCTCTTACGCGTCATGTTTTGTTGTCGCGGCAACGGCGAAGCCATGCGTGTCGGTATACTGAACAGGTGAACCAGGCACAGGAATCAGCGCGGCGGGCGGAGCGCACGCAGATTTTGGCAGTGGATTATGGACGCGCGCGGATCGGTCTGGCGATTGCCGATGCCGCCACGCAAATGCCCAAACCGCTAGCGACCCTGAAGCGCGTCAACCGCAATGAGGATGTGCGGCGGTTGCGGGAGCTGGTGCGCGATCACGGAGTGAAACAGATTATTGTGGGATTACCGCTGCGCCTCGACGGAACTCGCGGCGAAATGGCCGTGGAAGCGGAACGGTTCGCGCTGCGGATGGCCAAGCAGATCGGCGTACCAGTGGAAATGGTGGACGAACGGCTGACCAGCTGGGAAGCGGAACGTTTGCTGGAAGAGGAATTCGGGCGAGTGAGCCGGAGCGGCGCGAAGAGCAAGGGCGCCGGCAGCGGCGTTGGCGGGACTTCGGTGGATGCGATGGCGGCGGCGGTGATTTTGAAGGATTACTTGGAGCGATGCCGCGAAACGGGGCACAACATCTAATTTAAGTGGATCGTCAAGGCGATTACTTTGAGCGGGCTGAGGGGGCCTGAGTGAAGTTTCTGCTCACATTGATTCTGTTGGCGCTGCTGGCGGCGGGCGGCGCTGCGGCATTTTTCTGGTATTCGCTGACCCAGCCCTACCGGGCATTTTCCGCCGACGGCGTGTTTGTCGATGTGGCGCGCGGCGCATCGAGCCGAAGCGTAGCGCGCTTGCTGGAAGTGAACGGCGTAATTCGCAGCTCTATCGCTTTTGAGATTTACGCCCGGCGGCATCCCAAGCGCACGCTGCAGGCAGGCGAGTATTTCTTCACGCAGCCGGCTACCGGCCGCGATGTTTTCTGGAAAGTGGCCAAAGGCCAGGTCTACGAGCAGCCGTTCACCGTGCGCGAAGGCCAGACGATGTTCGACATCGCGCGGGATCTGCAAGCCGGCAGATTCATGCTGGCCGACGATTTTCTGAAAGCCGCCAACGATCCGACGATGGTGCGCGACATAGCGCCACACGCGGCGTCCCTCGAGGGCTTTCTCTATCCCGCGACCTACAACCTGCCGCGGCATCCAGCGGCTAACGAGTTGGCCGCGCAAATGGTCACGCAATTCAAGAACGCCTGGGGCCGCATCTCCGCGACCGCGCCCTCGCCAATCGCTGCTGCGGACAGGTCCATGACACCAGATGGCCGGCCGCTAGTTTCCGTGGTGACCCTGGCTTCCCTCGTCGAACGGGAAACGCCGAAGCCGGAAGAGCGGCCGCTCGTCGCTGGAGTCTTCGAAAACCGCCTTAGACTGCGCATGCCCATGCAATGCGATCCCACCGTCGTTTACGCTCTCGAGCGCGTCGGGCGCTACAACGGCAAGCTGACCTTCGACGATCTTCGTTTTGACTCGCCATACAACACTTACGTGAACCGCGGCTTGCCGCCCGGACCCATCGGCAATCCGGGTGAGGCTTCGTTGCGCGCAGCGTGGCAGCCTGCGCAGAGCAATTACCTCTATTTTGTGGCCAACACCCAGGGCGGCCATTTTTTCAGCGCCACTCTAGCGGAACACAATCGAAACGTGACAAAGTATCACCGCCTGCTGGCTGGGCTTCCGGCTGATCCGCCGGAGCCGGAATCTGTTGCTCCCAAACCAGCCAGCCGGAAGAAGCAGCTCCCAAAGCATGCAACGAAACATCCGGTGAAGCATCCTAAGCGTGCCAGCCGGGAAGCGACCCGGTAGAGAGTCAAACGCGAACGAGTCGATGAGCGAATCGCAAAAGACAAAAAAGGACTTGATTTTGCAAGCGGCCAGACAGATCTCCGCGCAGAACTGGACGCCCGCGGAGATCGATCAACTGCGCCGCAGACTGCTGGCCGAACACGGCGAAGCGGCCAAGACCGGCACGGATTACATCGCCGATGTGCTGAAGGATAACGGATACAAAGTGTCGCTGGCCCTGCAGGAAGAAGCGGAAGAGCAGTACGAAGAAGAGTTCGAGGACTTGCTGCACTTCAAGACGCTGCAGGATGCGGAAGTCAGCTTAATGCGGCTGGACGAATTGCTGCGCCGATTTCGCGAGCACGGAGAACGCGCCGCGGTGGAACGCGTGCTGAATGTGGCACGGCTGGGAAAGCGCCGCGCGGAAATGATCGCGCGCAACGCCAAAGTGGAGAAACAGAAACGCGCGGAGAAAGAAGAAATCGCCAGCTGGTTTCGCATTTGGCTGGAAACACCCGACCCGTTTTTCGACTGGCTGGACTTGCGCAAGAAATCGCCGGAGTTTCAGGCTAAGTTTCCCCATTTCGAGGACGAAGAAGAATGAGCGGAACGGGAAACGGCGCGGTAGAAAGCAAAGCGCTGGAGCTTCCGCCGTACACGCTGGACGTGCAGGCCATGGACCTGGGTCCAGGCGTCAAAGCGGTGGGCCTGGAGTTGGTGGAAACGGAGAATCGCGAGCCGGTGACCGGAGGAATTGCCGCGGAGATGTGGGCAGCGGTTTTTCCAGCTTTGGTCGTGGACGAGCCATTTGCAGTGGATTTCTTCAGTCATCTCGACCGCGTGCGCGAGTTCTGCAAGTTGCAGGGGATTCATTTTCGCGAGGCCGCCGAGCGCTGCCTGGTGATCGAGAAACCCTCGCCGGGAAAATTGCGGCAATTGCTCGAACGCTTCGAGAAAGAGACGTTTGGCGTGCGGGCCGGAATAGCGGCGCAGTCTCCCGACTCAGCGTTGGAGGGCGAGCTTTCCCGCCGGGGTCTCGATGCCTATCAAGACGCGTATGCGCGCTACACCTTCTGTTGCGTGTGCGAGCCGGATGACGGCTGGGTGACGCTGCTCAGCGAAACGCTGTGGCCCAGCGAAGTGATCCGGCGGGTGCGGCCGGCGCTGCAAGGATTTGACGTATACATCTCCCGGCCTCAATAATCGCGGCTAAAATACGCGAGTTCCCCGGATTGACGCCTCTATGAGTGGTTGCTAGATTGCTAGTTTTGTTGTGAGGGCTGATTTCACTGATGCGGCGTGTGCCTGGATGCATGATTGCGGCGACACTGACGGCCATTTGCTCCGGCTGCGGCGGCGCCGTGAGCACCAAAACGCACGTTCCCGCTGCGCAGCGGCAGGTCGCCAAGGACGCAACGAAAGAAGAGCTGTTGGAGAAGTACAACGCGATGGCAGAAGGCGTGAGATCCGTCAATGCCACGGTGGAGTTGCGGCCGACTGCGGGATCGAAATACAGCGGCGTGATCGAGGAGTACCACGAAGTGAAAGCATTCCTGCTCGCGGCGCGGCCAGAGAAAGTCCGCATGATCGGCCAAGTGGCAGTGATCGGCAAGACCGTGTTTGACATGGCCAGCGATGGCGAGACGTTTCGCGTCTCGATTCCGCCGAAGAACAAATTCATCGTGGGCAGCGTGGTGGCGGAACGCGTAAGCGAAAAACCTATTGAGAATCTGCGGCCGCATCATTTAGTTGATGCGCTGCTTTGGCCGGTAGTGCACAAAGCAGAGACTGTGCTGCTGGAAGAGTTTAACGATGAGAACGCGCGGTATTACGTGCTGACGGTTCTGCGCGGCGGCTATCAGACCGAGATTCTGCGCAAGATCTGGTTCGATCGCGCGGATCTGCAAGTCGCGCGCTTGCAAGCTTTCGGGCCAAAAGGTTCGTTGCTTTCGGATGTGCGATTTGCGAATTGGCAGCCTGTGATCGGAGATCAGGAGCACGCGAATGCAGCGGCAGCGAGCAGGCCAGGCGCGTTCCCGATGGCCATCTCCATTGCGCGGCCGCATGACGACTACAAACTGGAGCTCCAGGTATTGAAGATCGCGTTGAACGAAGATTTGCCCGCCGACCGTTTCAAGCTCGAACAGCCGTCGGGATCGGAACTAGTGCGCGTCGGCGACCCTGTGGAGAAAAAACAGCCATGATGGGCGAACTCGTCCGCCGCAATTTGCTACACCGGCCGCTGCGCACTGCCATTGGCGTGCTGGCCGTCGGCGTGGAGGTAGCGCTGGTTGTGCTTATCGTAGGACTAACCAGCGGTTTGTTGACGGAAACGGCAAAACGCATTGAAGGCATCGGAGCGGACCTTATGCTGCAGCCGGGCGCTGCCTCGATAATCATTAATTTTACTGGGTCGCCTATGCCGGTCAAGATCGGCGACAAGTTGACTGAACTCAAGTACGTTCAATCCGTAGCACCTGCACTGCTCCAGTTTAGCGCCGCCGGGGGAATCGATACGCTTTGGGGCATAGACCGGGACAGCTTCCGCGCCGTTTCTGGAGGGCTGATCTTTCTCAGTGGCAGGGACATGGAAGGGCCAGACGACTTACTCGTGGACGACTGGGCAGCCAACGCCAAAGATCTAAAAGTGGGCAGCACATTCAATATTCTGAATCATGATTGGCATGTTGTGGGTATCGTGGAGCACGGAAAAGGGGCGCGGCTCTTCGTGCCGCTGGCAACGCTTCAGAATCTCGTCGGAGCCCACGACAAGGCTTCCCTCTTCCTGGTGAAGTGCACGAGGCCTGAGCATACGGACGACGTCATGAAGGAAATGCGCGAAGCGTTGCCCAATTACACCGTCCGGCCGCTCAGGGAATTTCTCTCCTTGATGACTTCCACCAACATCCCCGGCTTGCAGACCTTTATCAATGCCATGATCGCGCTCGCGGTGACCATCGGCCTGCTGGTCATTTTCCTGACCATGTACACTACGGTGATCGAGCGCACCCGCGACATCGGCGTGCTGAAATCACTCGGCGCGGACAAAGGATTTATCATACGGGCGCTGCTCTCGGAATCCGCGGCTCTTTGCCTCGTCGGAATTTTCGCTGGAATCGGACTAAGCTACCTTGTGCGCGCGGGATTTCTCGCCAAGTTTCCGACGCTTTCGATTCTTATTACTCCCGGCTGGATCTTGAAAGCCGGAGCCATCGCTCTGGTAGGCGCGATTTTGGGAGCGAGTTACCCGGCATGGCTGGCAACCCGCAAGGACGCCGTCGAAGCGCTGTCTTACGACTGAAGAAACGGATTCATGGCGTAAAGCAAGGCAAATCGCGAGACGAATACAGGCGTGGCTAGGAACTGATGGGAATCGCAGCTACAATACGTGAACCTGCCGAAAGGCTGAACCTGCCCGGAAAAAAGAGCGTGGAGCCGATACTCAAAACACAGAATCTGTGGAAGCTCTACCGCACCGGCAAGGTCGAAGTCGCGGCTTTGCGCGGCGTGAATTTTGAGGTGCAGCCCGGCGAATCCGTTGCAGTGATGGGCCCTTCCGGATGCGGAAAATCGTCGCTGCTATACGTAATCGGCGGGCTGGCGCAGGCCTCCAAAGGCCAGGTGCTCGTTGACGGCAACGACCTGACTACCATGAGCGATGCCGACCGCACCAAGCTGCGACGCCACAAGATCGGCTTCGTGTTCCAGCGGTTCAATCTTCTCCCCACGCTGACCGCCAAAGGCAACATCGCCATCGCGCAGTTCATTCACGGCGATGGCTTCGACCCCCACCGCTTTGAAGTTGTCACCAAAATGTTGGGCCTCGACGGGCGGCTCGAACACAAGCCGTCGGAAATGTCCGGTGGCGAACAGCAACGGGTGGCTATTGCCCGCGCGATCGTCAACGAGCCGAAAATACTACTGGCCGATGAGCCGACAGGAAATCTGGACTCCAAGAATTCCGAAATCGTGCTGCAAATGCTGCGCCAGTTGAACAAGGATCTCGGCCAGACCGTCGTCATGATCACCCACAATCCCGAAGCGGTAGTCTATTTTGACCGCGTCGTGCACATGCGCGACGGCGTGATCGTCGACGGAGTGCCGGCGGACTGAAATGGCGAGTCTCGGCCAAATCCTATCGCGAACTTTCTTCTGGTCCTACGAGCGCATGACCTGGCAGTACGACGTGGCCGTCGCACTCATCCTGATTTTCGTGTTCTTCACGCCGCGAACCTGGTTCCACGACCAGCCGCAGATCGGCGTTCCGGCAAACAGCGAACAAGTGCAGCGCATCTCGCCTCCAGGCACAGCCGAGACCTACCAGGTGGACACTCGTGTCCTGGCGCCGCCCGTGCAAACCCCTCTGCTGGCCAACGAACTGCATAACGTTCTGCAACGAAACCAGCCGGAACTGAGCGACGGCCGCTTTTCCATCGTCCAGATCGAGCCAATACGCGACGACAAGGGCACCGTAATCGCCTACCGCGTCCAGATTCATCGTTGATTCCGCCAGAGTCCTGGCACCAATTAAGCCGGACTGGAAACGCCGGCGACCGTTCGCGCATCTCTCTCTATATGTTAGGATTTCGAGGCCATGAAAACGGTGTCCGTTTGAAGAGACTGCGATTGCGTTTGGCCGGCCAGCGTTCCCGCCATTCTTCCGTGGTATTTATTGTGGGCCTGTTCCTATCCGCCGCTGCAGCCTACGCGGCTTCTCCCACGGCGCTCACCGTTGATAACGTGCTCGGCATGATGGGCAGGTCGGCGCAGGATTTTCATTCGCTGAGCGCGAATGTTGAGCACGTGAAGTATACGGCTGTAGTGAAAGACACCTCAGTCGAGACGGGGCGCTTCTACGTGCGCCGCGACGACAAAATGCGCATCGAAATCCAGAAACCTGACGAGCGAACCATTCTCCGCACCGGCGACCAGTTGTACGTGTACACGCCGAAAATCAATCGCGTCGAAGAATACGATCTGGGGAAAAATCGTCAACTCGTCGACCAGTACGTGTTGCTGGGATTCGGAACCAAAGTCGAAAACATCCGCAGAAGTTATGACGTTACGGTAAAAGACGAAGAAGAGTTCGACCAAAAGAAAACCGTGGTCCTCGAGTTGACACCGAAGTCGGAATCAGTGGCCCGGCAGATTAGCAAGATTCAAATGTGGATCGACGAAGCCTCCTGGCTCCCGGTCCAACAGAAATTCTTCGAGCCGGGCTCAGGCGACTATTTTTTGTTTCACTACACCAATCTGATGAAGAATCTGAAGCTCGGCGACGTCAAGTTCAAGCCCGATTGGCCAAAGAGCGTTATCAAAATCAAGCCCCGCGGGTAGTCGCTGATCTCCAAAAAGTGAATTGGCACATATCGAGGCAATAATGGGTATAAGCGCAGCCTGTCCGCCAGGCATAAGCTGCGCCCTTATGCATCCATTAGCTCGCGGCGCGTTCCTGTTCCAGCAATCGCTCCTTGCGTGAAAGCCCCCACCGATAACCCGCCAGGTTGCCATCGCCACGAATCACCCGGTGGCACGGAACCACAACCGACACTGGGTTGGTAGCGCAAGCGCGCGCAACCGCACGCACCGCCTTCGGCCTGCCCACCGCTTGCGCCACTTGCGCATACGTTCGCGTCGCGCCGCGCGGAATTCGCTGTAGTTCCTGCCACACGCGACGCTGAAACGCCGTAGCCTGCAGATCGAGTGGCAGTTCCACTTGTGGCTGCCCGCCTTCTGTGCGTTGCACAATCTCCCGAACCCAGCGCTGGTACCCGTCCGGCGCAGCAACAATCTCCGCCTGCGGATATTCGCCACGCAATTCCGCGACCAGCTCGGAATCCTTGTCTCCCAAGTACACGGCGGAAACCCCTCGCTCTGTCGCAGCGACCAGCACTTTTCCCAACGGTGATTTCGCTATGGTGTAACCGATCTTCATGCCCTTTCCTCCTTTTTGATAAGTCGCCGGCGTCATTCCCAATTGCGCGTTGCTCCGTTCGTAGACCCGGCTCGATGATCCATAGCCTGTTTCGTACAGCGCGTCGGTAATTTTGGTTCCAGCTCGCAGCATGGCTTTGAATCGCTGCACGCGAAGCGCTTCCGCAAGTTGCCGAGGCGTCAGCCCGGTAACCTGCAGAAAAGCCCGCCGCAAAGTTGCTTCGGTAATGCCAAGGTCCTGCGCCAAAGGTCCGAGCCGCACCGCCTCCTCATCCGACCGCGCCAGCTGTCCGGCGGCCCGCTGCACCAGCGCGACAGAAGCGGCAATCTCGTTTGGTCGGCAGCGCAGACAAGGCCGGTAACCCTGCTTCTCCGCCTCTTCGCGCGTGCGAAAAAACGTAACGTTGCGCCGCAGCGGCCGCCGCGCCGGGCACGACGGCCGGCAGTAAATATGCGTGGAGCGAACGGCCAGCACAAAGGCTCCATCAGCCCGCCGGTCGCGTGCCAGCGTCGCGCGCCAATAACGGGCGGCCGCGCTAGCCGAAATGTTGGTTGGCGATTGCGATTTCGTGGAATTTGTAGACACTGTGTTCATGCAGGCAGAATAGCGGAGCAATTCCCATCATTCTATCCGGAATCCGCCAGCAAAGCGGAAACCGCTTCAGTCCGCCTCGCCAGGTACCGGGAGAACTTCCACATCGCGAACAGACGCCCGGTGCGGCGCGGTAATCACCAGCACCACCGCCGTAAGAATCACCGCGGCCGCCAGAACCGTGCGCAACGTAATGCTCTCGCCGGCCAACAACCACCCCAGAAACAACGCCACAACCGGGTTGACTAAGGCATACGTCCCGACTCGCGCCGCCGTACTCTTCTTCAAAATATAGAGATACGCCGTGAATCCAATCACCGAACCAAACACGATCAAATACCCAAGAGCAATCCACGACCGCAGCGAAATCGCCGCGAAATGCAGCGCGTGCACTTCTCCAGTAAAAAATCCCGCGATCCACAATGCCGCCCCGCCAGCCAACCCCTGCATGGTTACGCCCAACAGCGGCGACTTCGGCAGTGCCCCGTGCTTCGAGTACAGCGACCCACAAGCCCACGCTAACGACGCCACCACCAGGATCACCGTGCCCTTCAAATCAATTCGCCCGGAATTCCCCAGATGCGCTGGACCTACCAGCAGAGCCAACCCTGCGAACCCCAGCACAATCCCAGCAATAATCCGTGGCGCCGGCCGCACTCCTCCCGGCCGCACCCAATCCACCAGCACCATCCACAGCGACACCGTCGCCACGAGCAAAGCAGCCACGCCGGAAGGCACCGTCTGCTCCGCCACGCAAACTCCACCATTCCCGACGAACAATAGCAGCGAGCCCGTTACTATGGCCGTCCGCCACTGTTTCCAGGTCGGCCGCTCTCCCGTCTTCCACCGCACCAACGGATACAGCACCATGCCCACCAAAAGATGCCGCGACCCCGCCAGCAACAGCGGCGGAAACGACTCGATACCCACGCGCATAGCCAAATACGTCGAGCCCCAAATGAGATACACCACGCCAAACGCAAAGATCACCAGTCCGGTGACATGTCCAGCGCTGGGCAAGTCAGTCTCTTCGGGTGCGCGAAGGGGTTTTGTGGGCGTGGTAGCCATCAGAGAACGTCAGACCGGCGGGATTCCGCCTGCAGCACACTAGCCGGGCAACTCAGTGTCATTCCATCCGGAACCAACCGCCAAACTCTTTCCACCCAGCCCGCCGGGCGCAAAAAAAATCCGCCAGTCCATTTTTCTTTCGATCCTGCCCGGCGTACAGCACCATATTGGTAGCGGGCTACTCCCAGAAGTCCACAGAATGTAGTGTACCGGCCCTCGTACTATAACTATCTATTTGAGGATAGGACACTTCCGCTGTTTTCCACAGGTTGACGCGAGCAACTCCCGATGCCATCTTAGCGACCCATTTGTATTCTTTGCTTCCGGGGCCAAGTTCAACAAAAGCAAGTCTGTAAGGTTCGACGCCGGCAACGGCGAAACGGGCATCTCTCTGAGGGTGAGATGAGCGCGACAAAACGCGCAATTCCAATCGAATCAAGCCTCCTTGTCAAAAGGGGGGAGCGGCTAGCCGTATCGCCGCTGACCATTCCACCGCCCAGCCCGGCAAAGCCGCCGGCCCTGCGCTTGGTGCCGTTGCTCCATCCCGAGCAGCCGCGCCGGTTCGCGCGCGTCCCCACTCACGCTGTAGGCGTCCACCCCGAGCACCGCGAATATCCCCGCGCTGCGCTCAAGCTCCCGCTCCGCTTACGCGGCGTCAACGCCGTCCCCGAAAATTTCCCCGTCAGCCTGGTCACCCGCGACATCAGTTCCACCGGGGTCTATTTCCTCTGCCCCAAGCAAATCGCCGTGGGCACCCCCATCGAGCTCGAAATCGTCCTGGTCAGCCGTCCCATGGGCCGCGGCAACGTAGTCATCGCCTCCATGGCCAGCGTTCGCCGCATCGAACCCGCCGCCATGCCCGGCTGGTACGGCATCGCTGCATCCTTCGATGACGTTCAGTTCGACCGCGACGACAACATTCCCTCCCGCTACCTGAAATACTAGCCTCGGCAATTCACCAACATCGGCATCTTCGTGGAATTCCCTGCGGCCCGCCCTCCTCCGCCAGTCTGTTATTCTGGTCCGCCATGAAGCCGTCCGGCGTACTGCAAATCCACGGCGTTCTCTTCGATTGGGACGGCACGCTCATCGACTCCTACGCCGCCGACTCTGCCGCCTACCTCGCCATGTTTCAGGAAATGGGCATCTCCTGGGGACTCGACGAACTCGCCCGCCACTATTCCCCGAACTGGTATCACGTTTACAAAGCAGCAGGGCTGCCGCGCCACCGCTGGGACGACGCCGACAAAGTCTGGCGCAAGCAATACACCAATCATCGTCCGCGCCTGCTCGCCAAAGCCCGCCAGGTGCTTCGCTGGGTCGCTCAGCGTCACCGCGTCGGACTCGTCACCAGCGGTGATCGCGATCGCGTCACACGCCAGCTCCGGGAATTTCGCCTGACGCAAACTTTTCTCGCTCGCGTCTTCAGCGGAGACACCCGGCATCGCAAGCCGCATCCAGCGCCGCTTCGATTAGCTTTGCGTCACATGAAGCTCAAGCCCGTGGAATGCATTTACGTCGGCGATTCGCCGGAAGACCTGGAAATGGCCGACCGCGCCGGAGTTCGCGCCATCGCCGTCCTCGGCCCGTTCCCCACCGAGAAACGCCTGCGCGCCGCGCGCCCCGAGTTCCTCCTCAACTCAATTGCCGAACTCCCCAAGCTGTTGAAAGAGTTGCAGCAATCTTAGAAAGCCCACGCGCAGAGGCTGCTATGCGCTTGCCGCGACGCAGCGAATCGAGCCGCTCTTCTCTTTGTAGTGGCGATGCTTGCAGCGCCAGTATGAAAGGAGCCTATGAGGCGTCGCCTGTCCTAATCTACGTAGGGCAATCGGGCCTCTTCTCACCGCTACGAATCAGTGGCTCGAAGGCGGTTTCGGCGGAGGCACTGGAGCTGGCGCCGCAACGGATGGAGTCGCAGTCGGAGAAGTCGTCGCTGGAGAAGTTGCTGCCGGGCTCGCCGCCGCGCCAGCACCCACCGGCTTAAAGTCGCTGTACTTAATCACCACGCGAATCGGAATCTGCACCTTGTCGATCGTAGTCGTATCGTCAGAGCGCGAATATATCGGGAACCAGTATTTCCCGTCCACATACTCGCGATATGTCTCAAACATGGTAAACGGCAGTAGCTTCGAACGCATCACTCCAACTTCCGTTACCCACTGGCCATACGTCTTGACCACTTCCAGATATTTCTCGTCCACCCAGATCACGCCGTCGAACAGCGCCGCCGCGCGCTCCGGCATCTTTGGCTTGACCTGAAAAATGTAGCAATCCACCTCGTCTACCTTCTCTTTGCCGATATATTTCACGTTGTATTTCGCTAGCTGCGGCGTGGTCAGCGGGTACGCCGGAATCCGTTGAATGATATCGAGGTCCTCGGCCAGCAGATGCATGTGCGGCATCGTCGATTCCGGCCGCTCCACCGTCTTCTCATACACGGTCCCGTCAGGATTGCGCCCGGGCTGCGTTACCACCAAGTATTCGCCCGCGGACTGTCCATCCGGACCAAATTCTTGTACCCGCAAAGTCTTCTTGTACGTGTAGTGCGCTCGCGCCAGCGCGAATTCATCCTCTTTTTTCGCAAACCGCTGAATGATCTGGTCTTCCGGCAGCGAGGGCGGCGCCTCCGGCGTGGGCACATTGCTGATCCGCGTAACGTGATGTTCGGGCGCCACCGCCATCGGCCCCGTCGGCGCATCTTGTCCGTACGCAACGCCCGCGAGCAGCAACGCCACCAGTGCCCAGCACAATACCCGGCAACCAACGAACACGTTCCGCTCCATCTTCAATCTAGCCACGCGACCATACCAAGCCCATACCAGAATTTAGATGCGCCGAACCGTGCCAGAGCCGCCCGGCTCCGCCGCGGAAAGCTTACCGCAAACGCTCGCGGCCGCCCAATGCGCACCCCGAAACGCCCCACCGGCAAAACGATGAATCTTTCCTCTCTCTGCTACAATTTCCCGGCCCGCGCCATGTAGTGGCGGATCTTCAGATCCGTCACTCCGAGAGCACCACAAATGCGCGCACGTTACAGCGAATCGTGACGGAGACCAAACAAACCAGGCGCTATCTCGTTTCCGGCAGCGTGCAAGGCGTCGGCTTCCGCCTCTTCACCCAGCACGCCGCGCAGAAACTGCGCGTCACCGGCTATGTACGCAACCGTTTTGATGGCCGCGTGGAAGTGCTGGCCACCGGAACGCCCGAACAGTTGGCCGGTCTTCGTAGCATTCTGGAAAAAGGCCCGCGTTTTTCCAGCGTCAGCGAAGTGCTCGAAGAAGCCGGCGACCCCGATCCGCAACACAGCACCGGATTCGTGATCGCGCACGGCAACTAAGCGACCGAGGACATCACAGGAGCGTTCGAATGGATAACTTGAAGAAACTGATCCGCGAAGTGCCCGATTATCCCAAGCCGGGCATCTTGTTCTACGACCTAACCACTCTGCTCAAGGACAAGAAAGGCTTCCACTCGCTCATCGACCGCCTCTGCGATCACTACAAAGGCCACACCATCGATCTTGTCGCCGGTATCGAAGCCCGCGGCTTCATCTTCGCTCCCGCTCTCGCCTACAGTCTCGGCGCTGGCTTCGTTCCCGTCCGCAAACCCAAAAAATTGCCATCCAAAACGGCCAGCATTTCCTACGCCCTCGAATACGGCACCGACACTCTCGAAATCCACGAAGACGCCGTAAAGCCCGGCAACCGTGTAATCATCTGCGACGACCTGCTAGCCACCGGCGGCACCGCAGCCGCCACCGCCAAGCTCATCCAACAATTGGGCGGAGTGGTAGAAGGCCTGGCCTTCGCCGTAGAACTCACCTTCCTCAAAGGCCGCCAAAAACTAAACGGCTTCGACGTCTTCTCCCTGATGCAATACGACAGCTAGCCTGGTAGGGTCCACGTTCGGCCTGCCCTGAAGGGAAGGCCGACCCTCGCGTCAACTTTAACCGACGACCGATGAGGTCGGTCAGTTTCCGGTAACCGCCTTACTCAGGACGTAGGGAGTTGTACAGGCACGACTGCAAGGACCTTGAGGACCACCGTACATCTGTGAAAAGATTCTGCTTATATGTCCCTACATTTAACAATTCTGCTAGCCACCCTCATGGCCTTCTTCATCGCGACAACTGGACTTCACACTCAGGCAAGATTGCAAGACAGCCAATCGAACTCCGCAACACATTACGAAATGGCTGGACCGTATCAGATTCTCTGGGGCGAATCATCACAACCAGCGGGAAAAGGAATTTTGACCGAAATTCGAGGATTCCTATGGGGGCATTATGACGGCAAGGTTCCGGGCAAATTGGATGCGACGTTTTACACGCTTGAGGGGGAGCCTACGCACTATCTGTTTTTTGTCGATGTCAGACCGACTGGAGAATGGGAAATCAGAGCGACAATCACCATGTTACGAGGCGACTCAGCCCGACCCAAGAAAAAGCCCACCCAGACCATCGTGGAGGAGAAATACTGCTACGTGGGCCGAATTGACCCGTCGAGTGAAAAAGCGATTCCTCGAGAGGAAAGAAGAAGTGCCGAATCGTACAGGCTGGTTCTCAGAATTTGTACGGACCGTGCCATCACTTTCTAGCGTGACCAAGCGCATTCGTGTCGTAAAACTCCTGATCGGATAATCGGAAACTGACCTACTACCGGCGACTTCTACCGCCAGCATAGCCGGCCGCGGCCAGCTCCTCGCAATTCCTACTTCCCCTTCCTCTGCCGCCGCGCCTCAAACAACACCACTCCCGCCGCCACCGAAACATTCAGCGACTTCACCGGCCCCACCGTCGGCAACGACACCACAAAATCGCACCGCTTCCGCGTCAACTCATGCAATCCCTTGCCTTCGCCGCCCAGCACAATCCCCACCGGCGACGTATAGTCCGCCTGCGTATAACTCTTCTCCGCATCCTCATCTAGTCCAATCAGCCAATACCCCGCTTCCTTCAATTCCTCCATCGCGCGCGCCAAGTTCGTCACCTTAGCCACCGGCATGTGCGACAGCGCCCCCGCCGAAGCCCGCGCAACCGTATCCGTCAATCCCGCCGCTCGCCGCTCTGGGACCACCACGCCATGCGCCCCCGCAGCCAGCGCCGTGCGAATAATGGCTCCCAAATTGTGCGGATCCTCCACCCCATCCAGCAAAACGATAAGTCCCTTTTCGCCTTTGCCAGGCCCGGCATTCGCCGCCGCAAGAATATCGTCGAGCGTCGCCGCCGCTCGCGCCGCCGCCAACGCCACCACACCCTGATGATCCTTCGAGTCCGCCAACCGATCGAGTTGCCCTCGATCCTCAAAGCGCACCGAAATATTACGCTCGCGAGCCACCTTCACAATGTCTTCCACCCGCGTATCCTGCCGCCCACGCGCAATCACAATGCGGTCAAACGCCCGCCCCGCCTCCAAGGCCTCCCGCACCGCATGTATCCCCGTCAATCGATCCATAATAGTTTGGAGTGCGGCGGTCTTGCCGCCGCTTTCACCACGTCAAAACAAGCAACCAAGCAATCCCATATGCGCGATTGCTGCGCATCACCTGTAGCACCATTTCAATCCAACGCCGCGCAAAATTCCAAAACCCGCTCCCGCGCCGGTTTCACTCCCGCCGCAAACCCCACGCCCGCCGCTTCATCCAAAAGCAAAATCACACGATCCAGTTCGCCCCCGCCAGCGCGGCCCGCCACCGCCAATCGAATCGGATGAAATAATTCGCGCCCCCGCATGTCTAAATTCTCTTTCAGCGAAGTAATAATCTCCTTGAATCGATCGGAATTCAGCGCGGCTTCCTCCAACAAAAGCAGCGCAAGCTGCCGCAAAACATCCCGCGCCCCATAACGCGACAACACCGCGTGACTCTCTACCCGCCCCAAAATTTCCCGCGAGTCGTAATGAAACACCAGCCCCAACATTTCCGCCAGCGCATCGCGGTCCGCGGCATGCACCCCCAAAATCGCCGCCGCACGCTCGCTCCAAGCAATCTGCTCCGCAGTCAATTCTGCCCCAACCCACCCATGCTCAAGCAGAATCGCCGCCACATCCGCGCCGGTAAACGCATTCACCGCAACCGCAGGCGAATTCCCCATCTCATCCGGCATGCTCAGCACCGTAGGGGCGCAGCACTGCTGCGCCCCAGCTTGGCAAGACGTCAAACTTCAAGCTCTGGGGGTTGAATCCTATCGGTCTCCTCGTCGGATGACTTTCGGAACTCACCGGCGTATCACCGCCCCGAAATCGTCGCCACCACCTGCGCCGCAATCGCTTCCCCGCGTCCAACCGCGTCCACACCCTCATTCGTCTTCGCCTTCAAATGAATCTTTTCCGTCGGCACGCCCAGCGCCCGCGCCAGTGCCTCCCGCATCTTCGGAAAATGCGGCCCCAACTTCGGTCGTTCCAAAATCACCACCGCGTCAACATGCTCGATCCCAAAATTCCTCTCGGCCAGCAACTTCTTCGCAT
>Ga0137403_10001287_pt1 | contig 31637 bp, 38 predicted proteins | sample CZOMad2_1_16fung_FD_122057 | JGI IMG/M metagenome (GOLD analysis project Ga0137403, IMG submission 122057) | Vadose zone soil fungal communities from Angelo Coast Range Reserve, California, USA - CZOMad2_1_16fungal (Hybrid Assembly) | ecosystem: Environmental > Terrestrial > Soil > Vadose zone... | reverse complement strand
TCGCCCGTAGAGAACCAGGCTTGCGGGATCGCAAAGTATCCCAGATTGCGTGTTCATCGGCACGAGGCGCGGATGACTCCTGCAAAACGGCGTAGCGTTTACCAGGGAGGCAAGGCGGTTCCAGAGCCAACTGGCCACGAACACAAAAAGCTGAGTCTGCGCTGTCCGGCGTTCGGGCGAGCGCAGCTTCCCGCCGCCATTCGAACGCATCAGTGACCCACAGATTCTGACGAGGCATTGAGATAAGTATCAGTGGGTTTCGGGTCCGACCCTGTTTCTAAAATCAACGTGGCGGGGTCTGGCTTTGCCGGTGGCGACTCTCCGGATCCTTCCTAGGGTAACCAGTAGCCGCACGTTTTGTTCGGTATCACCCTGGCTGTCGAGGGCACATCCTTCGCGTGACCCAAAACACGTTCGGCTCAGCAGTATTCGGGCAGCAGTGCCTTAGCTTGCCAGAGGCGACCGCTCTGTCATTCACGTCCACACATGTGCCCCTGTTTCGACCAAATAAAGGCCCCCTCACCTCAAGAGGGGGCTGGAATAAATCGTGTTTATGCGCGCTTTCTTTCGTTTTCACCTTCTTTTTGGCCTTCGCCGGGAGTGCGACGCTGAGTCGGATCGTTACCCTGCTCCTGACCTGGAGCTCGGCGCTGTTGCTCATTCCCCTGAGATTCCTGTTCACTAGACGGTTTCGGCTTGTTCTGCCCGGGTTGTTGCTGTCCCGAAGGATTCTCCTTTTGTTGCTGCCCACCAGACTGCTGGCCTTGATTTGCTTCGTTTGCCATTTGGAAAACTCCTGATTGGATTTTTGCGAGCGGACATGAGATGAGCATTAACACACAAGAGATGTACGGGCACGTCGTTGCCGTCCGACCCCTTATGTTCGACGCAGAACCAAATAACTCATGAGAGAGCTGCGACGCTGCCGAGGTCTCCCGCAGTTCGACATCTAGGCTACTGATCGGCTCCCGCAAGCATCTGACGCACTGCAACTCAAATCACGTTTTTGGAGGAGACATGCCGGATCAAGGACTGAAAACACTTTATATCGACGAACTGAAGGACCTGTACAGCGCGGAAAATCAGCTGGTCAAAGCTTTACCCAAAATGGCCAAGGCTGCCTCGTCTGCCGAGTTGCGAGAGGGATTTGAAAAGCATCTTGAACAGACCAAAGGCCACGTCCAACGTCTGGAGAAGATCTTCGAAGCTTTGGGTGAAAACCCTAAAGGCAAAAAGTGCAAAGGAATGGAAGGCCTGATCGAGGAGGGCTCGGAAGCGATTCAGAAAGACTACGAAGGTAGTGTTTTGGACGCCGCTCTGATTGGGGCCGCACAGCGGGTCGAACACTACGAAATCGCCGGGTACGGGACAGTTCGGAGCATGGCTGAGACGCTCGCCGAAGACGACCATGTTTCACTCCTGGAGGAAACACTTCAGGAAGAGAAAGAAACCGATGAGAAGCTCACCGAGCTCGCCTCGCAGATTAACACCGAGGCAAATGCAGACGAAAACGAAGAACAGTCGAATACCCAGCACAAAAAGAAAGTGAGGCGGGTTGCATAAGCTCAAGTGAGTGTTTTAGAAGCGTCTTGGCGTCTGCTCGGTGCCAGGGCGCTTTTTATTGTAGGAATGTAAAAGCGTCCTTACTCAATCACCGAAACTTTAACAATACCAACGCCCTCTAGGTCACTCCAAACCTCGGCCAATGTTTCCCGAACGGCTTTGGCATTCCTAAAATAGTCTTCCATCGCAATTCTGTCGAGTATAAGTGGCGGTGACGGTTGTCTCGATACATCAGAGCGCTCCACTTTATGGTCGCGCTTCTCAGCGGGGAGATAGTGCAGATCGGAATCATCGGCATTTCTTCCCTGTCCTAAGATGCGGAGTGATTGAGCCGGAACTATCAGGAATGATTGTGTGTGTTTTATCTATGGGATCAATTGCAGCGTCGTCGACGCGTTCAGATACCGCAGGGTTGGTAAACGTTCCACCGTCGTGATTCTAAGTAGAGCCTGGGGATCGGCTTCCCCCGAAGCCGATCCCGAGGCTCCCATCGCGCAATCGTTCCTAGTATTTCTGCGCTCCCCAAACTACCGCCAACCTTATCACGTGGAATTACACGTGGACTGTCTGTTACCAGACGAACCGGACGGAAAAAAAGGGGGGGCTCGCGTTCCCGCTCAACTGTTTCACATCGGCCACAGGCTGCTTGTTCCTGGGTTCCTGCATCTGAGGTCCCGCAGCTGGAATAAGAAAAGAAAATGGTGAAATACGGAGTAATACATCAAATACGTTAACCAATTGGTCAGCCCCGGCACTCAACAATCACCCTGAACACTCGAAGCTAGTGTTCGAACAATGCTCGCTGTCATGGCCTACAGCGCCTTTCGAATCTGCCAAACCGCCACTGAGACTCCCAGCCATAGAACCGTCGCCCCTCCGAGAACGATCCATGCGCGACCTCTCGATATGAATTGCGAAACAACCAAGGCAAAGACAACCAACCCGATGCTTCCCATTGATGAGCCTGCGGCATCGATACTGGCTGCGATCCGTCCACGTGCCTCGCCTTTGAGTCCGAGAGATTCTTTTTTCTCCTTCTCGTGTTTCTCGATGAGCGTTGCACTTGCTGGAAAAATCGCCGGGAACGCCAGGAATAATCCGCCAATACCGGGGCCAAGCTGCTTGGCGATAATGCCCGCCAAGGTTGTGATCAATCCCCCAAAAAGAAATCGAACCGCGTACTCATGCCACTGCGTTTGCGCGAGAGTTGAAAGATCGACTTGGATTCGCATCACTATCTAACCCAGACGAAGTAGTAGACGCCCCCCGCCACAGCGAGCCAGACAGGAATTAAGCACAATGTGACCCAGATGGCCCTGAACTTGTATCGCATCATGATGCGGCTCACGAGAGACGCATAAGTAAAGAATGCTATCGCCCCCGCCATCATCGAACGGCCCTCGATGGCAGCATAAGACGAGCCTTCAGAGAGTATTGTCATCGCCAGGGTAGCCAGCGCAACCGAAGGGGCGGCGCCAAACAGGCCGGCGAAGCTTTTCGGCTTCAAAACGTCACCAATGATCGCGAATACGGATACCATCGCACCGCCAATGATGAACCGGACCAGACTCTGACTCATGGCAGTCGTTTCCTCATTCCATTCCCGATTTGACCAGTTTTCGTGCTTGGGCTCGCCCCTTCAGAGCCAGCACGTGGTATTGCTCGCCCGAGAGCCTGTGATAGTCAACAAAGAATTCTTCCAGTTCCCGAACAAACTGCTCGCCTAGATCGCCAATGGTTTTGATGTCAGCCCAGCTGTGGGCATCCTTTTCGACCGCAATGATTCGATCGTTTCGGACCTTTTTCTTCTTGTCGCCCTGCTCCCCCTGGATAACGCCGATCGGCCGGCCTTTGAGTACACACCCTGGAAAGGCGGGTTCATCCATCCGCACTAGGACGTCGACGGGATCACCATCGTCGGCTTCGGTAGAGGGAACAAATCCGAAGTCGTAAGGAAACGCCATTCCCGCCGGCAAAACCTTCTTCAGTTCGAAAATGTGATCGTCGGCATTGAAGGCAAACTTGTTCCGGCTTCCTTTGGGAGTTTCGATAACAACCCGAAGCATTTGTTTGTCGTCTGAATCGAACGGCTCAAGTCGCGTGGGATCTGCAAGAGCGGCTTTCTTTTTTGCCATGAGGCCTCCGAACTGCGCACAACGTGGATGCACATACCTCAAATAGGGTTTGCTGTCGCCGTGGCGGGCGGGAAACGTTTGGTTCACGGTTCGCTGGGTACTTGTTGAACGTCTCACAGCGAACCTGTTTGTACAGAGTTTTGATTGGACACTGTACAGGCGATTCCCGATGTTATCCGCTTCTGCGAGGGGCTATATAGGAGAGGGGTTCGTTACAGCTGTCGAACCTCAATTCGTGCGCACGCGCTGGGAGTAAAGATCATGACCGCTGCCGATGTTCTGATTGAGACATTGATTGACTGGGGTGTGGATATCGTCTTCGGGCTGCCGGGAGATGGAATCAACGGCCTGATGGAATCACTGAGGACCCATCAGGATCAGATTCGTTTCATTCAGGTGAGACACGAAGAGTCGGCGGCCTTCATGGCTTGCGCCTATGCCAAATTTACGGGACGACTTGGCGTGTGTTTGGCAACGTCAGGTCCCGGAGGAATTCATCTTCTCAATGGTCTATACGACGCCAAGATGGACGGCCAGCCTGTGCTGGCAATCACGGGCTTGCAATTTCATGATCTGATTGGAACTTTTACCCAGCAAGATGTCGGGCTCGACCGGCTGTACATGGATGTTGCTGCGTTCAATGAACGGATCATGGGTCCGGCACACGTGGAGAACATCACGGACTTGGCTGTGCGCACGGCGCTCTCCTATCGCACGGTCAGCCACCTGACCTTTCCGGTGGACTTTCAGGAAATGGAAGTCAAGAGTCGTCAGCGTTCCAAACGGAATATCCCGCACCACACCTCCCATGCCGAAGCGCGCGGCACCATGCTGGCCGATCCGGATGATCTGGAAAGAGCAGCGCAAATCCTCAATGACGGGAATAAGATCGCGATCCTTGCGGGGCGAGGTGCCCTGCCAGCAACGGCAGAACTGGAACAGCTTGCCGAGGTCCTGGGCGCTCCGATCGTCAAGGCATTGCTCGGCAGGGCTGCGGTGCCTGATGACAGTGCATACACGACGGGAACGATCGGACTGCTCGGTACAAAGCCGTCCCAAGATGCGATGGAGACTTGCGACACCTTGCTGATGGTCGGAACGTCCTTTCCATATCTTGAATTCTTGCCTAAACCGGGCCACGCCAAGGGGGTGCAGATCGAGCTTGATCCCAAACGTATCGGCCTGAGATTTCCCGTAGAAGTGGGTTTGGTCGGTGATTGCATGCGTATTCTTCGCGACTTGTTGCCGCGTCTTAAACGGAAAGAAAACCGAAGCTTCCTGGAAAAAGCGCAGAAAGGTATGGAAGACTGGCGCAAAGTCATGTATGACCGTGCCACCCGTCGTGATGTACCGATGAAACCGCAGGTAATCGCACACGAACTCGGCGTGCGACTGCGCGAAGACGCGATTGTCAGCTGCGACAGTGGAACGATTGCCACGTGGTGGGCACGCCACATTCCGGTCAAGGAAGGACAGATTCATAGTCTCTCCGGCAATCTCGCCAGCATGGCCAACGGGCTTCCCTACACTCTCGCCGCCCAGATCGCTCATCCCGACCGGCAATGCGTCGCATTCGTGGGAGACGGTGGTTTTTCGATGCTGATGGCTGATTTTGCCACCGCAGTGAAATATCAACTCCCCATTAAAGTCGTCATCGTGAAGAACGGCACACTGGGCCAAATCAAGTGGGAGCAGATGGTATTTCTGGGGAATCCGGAATACGGCGTTGACTTGCAACCGATCGATTTCGCCGGCATCGCACAGGCCTGTGGAGGCACCGGGTTCACTGCGGAAGATCCTTCAGACTGTGGACGGGTCGTAGAAGAATTCCTCGCGGCGCCCGGGCCAGCGGTTCTCCAAGCGGTCGTCGATCCTTTAGAGGCGCCACTTCCCGCCAAGGTTACGGCGGATCAGGCATTGAAATTCGCCGAGTCCCTTGTACGTGGCGAACCGAATAGAGGCCAGATTGCCCTCGCCGCCTTGTCAGAAAAAGTTCGCGAGATGATTTAAACCAAAGCGCGACCTCTACCTTGGGACAATGCCATGAAACCTGAGTCGAGCCTTTCGCGGAACAATACGGAACTCGCCAGCATGAACTCGTCGAGCTTCTTGGCGCGTCGAACCACGATTCCGGTACTGCGACGGGCCGCGCGCGCCTGTACAGCCTGCAACCTATGGAGAACAGCTAGGCAGACGGTCTTCGGGGAAGGGACGTCCAAAGCCATGATCATGATCGTGGGGGAACAGCCAGGGAACGAGGAAGATCGTTTCGGTCGACCCTTCGTCGGGCCAGCCGGAAAACTTCTCACTCAGGCATTGGCCGAGGTCGGCATTGATCGCGCAACCGTTTACGTTACGAACGTTGTTAAACATTTCAAGTGGTCTGCATCGGAACACGGCAAGCGGCGCATTCATAAGAAGCCGCGCCAGTCCGAGATTCGAGCTTGTTATCCGTGGCTGGAATCTGAGCTTCAGGTAGTAAAGCCAAAGATACTGGTGTGTATGGGAGCCACTGCCGCGCAAGCGCTGTTAGGAAAAGATGTCAGTGTAACCCGCATACACGGGCAAACTGTCGAGTCTCCGCACGCCCGGTTTGCGATAGCAACCATGCATCCATCGTCGATTTTGCGCGCGGCCGATGCCGCGTCGCGTCAGCGGAAGACGGATGAATTCATAAACGATTTGAAACGGGTCGCTCTTCTTGCCGCAAAGAACCAAGCGGCATGAACCCAATTTCGACGGGAGGAAGCCATGGGCACGCAATCATTAGGATCCAAAGTTCGATATGCGGTGGTCGGACTGGGCCACATCGCTCAGGTAGCCGTGCTCCCCGCGTTCAAGAGCGCCCGGAACTCGAGAATTGCCGCTCTGGTGTCGGGCGATCCGCGAAAGCGGAAGACTCTCGGCAAGAAATATCGCGTTGCGCGAGGGTTCTCGTATGAAGAGTACGATCAGGCTCTTTCACTAGTGGACGCCGTCTATTTAGCTTTGCCAAACCATCTGCACAAAGAATATGCCGTTCGTGCCGCCGAGGCGGGGGTACACGTGCTGTGCGAAAAGCCGATGGCGGTGACCGAAGAAGAGTGCGAAGCGATGATTGCCGCGGCTGAAAAGAATCGCATCAAGCTCATGGTGGCTTACCGGCTGCATTTCGAAAAAGGAAACCTGGAGGCCATTCGCGCGGTCAAGAACGGACGATTGGGGAAGCCACGAATCTTTAGCTCGGATTTTGCCCAACAGGTCAAGGCAAACAATGTCCGAGTGACTGAACCTGTTAGTCGTGGCGGAGGTCCGGTCTATGACATGGGCGTTTACTGCATTAACGCGGCGCGGTATTTGTTCGGAGCCGAGCCAACGAAAGTTCTCGCCTTGAGCGCACGCAACCGAGAACGGAGGTTTCAGAAAGTTGACGAGATGATGTCCGCCGTTCTTCATTTTCCCGAAGAACGCCTTGCTTCATTCACATGCAGCTTTGGAGCTGCCGATATCAGCCGATACACCGTGGTGGGGACTAAAGGTGTATTGACTTCTGATTCAGCCTACGAATATGCAATGGATCTAGAGCAGGAAATCGTTGCTGGAGGAAAGAAATCCAAAAGAAAGTTCGCCAAGCGGGATCAGTTTGCCGCGGAGATCACCTATTTCTCCGGTTGCATTCTCGAAAACAGGACACCGGAGCCCTCCGGGATTGAAGGGTTGGCCGACGTGCGGGTCGTGCGCGCCCTCTACGAATCAGTCCGCAGCGGCATAGCGGTCGCGTTTCCGCCGTTTCCCCGCAAGAAAAAGCCTAGTATTGTCCAGGAGATTCATCGGCCCGCCCATGGCAAGCCCAAAACCGTCGATTCTCAGTCTCCCACTCGCGAGTCCGCGTGAGGAACCGCGCCGGGCTGGTCACTGATATTTCTGATGCGGCGGCTCCTCATCTGCTCGATTCAGAAGCATCGGTTCAAGGAACACCTTCTTGATTGTGGTTCCTTGTTGCGAATATGAGTTTCCAGCCGCGCGATGGCCGATTCGAGTTTTTCGACCTGCGAGAGAAAACCTCATCTGAAAAACCGCTCCACAATCCAACTCAGGAGTTTTCTAATGGCAAACGAAGGAAATCAAGGTCAACAGTCTGGGCAGCCACAAAAAGACAATCCATCGGGTCAGCAACAACCTAGCCAGAACAAACCGAATCAGAGCGCTGAGCAGCAGCGGCGAGCTCCAGGTCGGGAACAACCGCCTCAATCGCCTAACCAGGCTCCGAACCCGCGCAGCGGATCGACGTAGTCGCAGACAATTTTGGTAGCTCCCACGAGGGGCACGGCCAGTATCAGTCCCATCCCTCCCCAAATCCACGCCCAGAACAACAATGAGAGAGTGACCGCCAGCGGATTTAGGCGCAGACGCTTGCCCACGATTTTAGGATATAGAACGTTCATGGAGAGGAGGTGTAGTCCAATCACGGTAAGCAGGATTATCCCCACCCCCGTCTTGTCGACTACTCCCATGCCAGCAGCCAACGGGGGAAGCAGAGCCAGGAAGATTCCGAGATAGGGAATCAAACTAACAAATCCGCTTATCACGCCGAGAAAATAGAAATACGGAATGCCCAGCCGCCAGAACACGATGGTACTTACCGCCGCGCTTACAAGTCCGACCAGGACGTTACCAGCAATGAAGCTACGAATCATCGTTGATATTCTGCCAACGGTGCGGTGGGCAACCAGACGGTGCTCCTTGGGGAAGAGGCGCACAGTTGAGGAGTGCGCATGATCCTGCCAGGTAAGCATGAAGTACACCAAAAACGGCATGAAGCTGATTGCCAGCAAGAACTCTCCCAGGCTTCCGCTGCCCGCCGAAATAAGATTCGACAAGCCTGGGGCCTCTCGAATCTCCACTGCCATAGGCGGTTTGCCTCCGTTTGGCGAAGCGATAACGGAACGGGTACTCTCTTCGATCTTGCTGGTCTGCGCTCTCAGGTCGGCCAGGCTGGAACGGATCTTGCCGGAATACTTTGGCAATTGCGTAGCGAAATCCACGGCGCGACTGTAGAAGAAATAGGTGAGGCCTCCAGCCAGTCCGACCATGAGAGCGACCGCCAACAATGCCCCCACGGCCCGAGGGATGCGGATCCTGGCAAGCCGACTGACAAGTGGCTCCAAGACGAATGCCAACAGGACTGACGATAGAGTGGTCACCAAAACAAGTTTGAGAAGATAAATCAGACCAACCACTGCGATAACTGCCACCACTATCTGCGCCACAGATCCGGCCTTGATGGAGGCCTGCAGAATTTCCGCGTCCTCCCCATTGGGCGTTGGTTCTTTAGAGCCTTCGCCAGCCAATGAAGATTGCGCACTCACCGCTATTGGCACTGAGGAAGATTCAAGGGGCATCGGGCGTCAGCTACCGACCGTTTGAGGGCAGTTCCAGTCAAACCGTTGCCTGGTCGGGGAAGGCCATCCTCTTATGCCTCACTCATGGTCAGGACCACGGTTTGATGCAACTTAACGATGTGGACAGGAGATCAAGCCATGTCGTCAGGAACCCTGCAGCTTCTTGAATCCATCAACCACTCTCCGACGAAGGAATATCGCCTTTCCAGTCAGCAGCGTAATGCCTATTTAGGTGGCCTCCTACATTGTTTCCGATACTGGGACCTTGTCAGCGTCCTGCACGCCAGAGCTATCCGCTGCCATTGCGGATTCAGGCGAAGTGTGCGGCGAATCTTGATGAAATTGTACGCTCAGTCCGGTGGTAATCAACAGAGTTAACAGCGCTCGGTTGACTGTCATAGGTACTTCCTTGCCTTCGGTTATGCTTTCCTGGCTTTAGTCATTCTGCAGCCGGTTGCTGACCACCAGAAACCCAAAGGAATGGATGGGCCGAATGAGTGAGCCGATGTGGAAAAGAGAGATCAGTAATGGCGCCCAACCGATGCCAAGCTGGACGACATATGCTGAAGCAATGAATCAGTTTAATAGGTCTGCCAGAGCCTTCATGGAACAGGTGCATCTCTTGACTGAGGCCCGGACTGCGTATCAGGAAGCCATGGCGGTGGGCACCGAGCTTCGAAATAGGTTGGACGCGGGCGAGAGGACCCTGCGAGACCTTATGACCCAACTGGAACGAGTGGTTAGCGACCATTTGGGCGAGCCCCCTCTTGACGGAGAGAAACCGGAGCTGGTGAAAGGCGGAAATACCAAGACGAAAACGCAAACCACTGGCACCTGGAAAGGATTCCCCTGAAAAACGACTCATCAAAACGATGACACTTTGGTGCGGCTCATGGCACACTGCGGATCATGTCAATTGGCGCCCACAGCTCTAACACCGTAGATGTAGGTCTCCAAGACCCCAGCAACAGCAGTAAAGCGTCCATCAATTCCTTTTCGGTCTTCGAGCTTAACACCACAAGGGCCAATGATCTCTTCTTCGTCGATGTAGGCAACGGCCTCCGAAGAGCCCTGATTGACACGACGGAAATAGCGCAGCTTGGCTGTCGGTTATTGAATGACGAGTCTCCATCGACATAGGTCATTCCTGGATTGTCCCTTACGAAACGTTGCTAAGTCCGAATCCATCAGTTCCCGAAGCGTTGCCTGCCCGTCCCTTGGTCACAATGTTGGGTTACATTGTGGCCGCAGCGTCCCACGGACCTCTTGGGTAATAGACGCAGCACACACCAAGGCGCCGTCCGACCTTCCGATCAGCAATCCAATCTTTGGGCCCCTCGATTGGAAAAGTCCACCTTCCGACTGGAGAATGACAGTGTGATGTTTGCCACTCTTCCCCTGTTTCGCCTTCGTTTGCGGCGAAACAGTAGGCATGGAGAGAGCAGCCGCAACCACGACGAGGACAGGGATTTCATAGAAAGCCAACGCAGCAACTTCAATGCAATGCGACAACGGATCGAAGCCCGAAGTGGAAGAATGAGAGCCATCAGGTCTTAGTTGGCTTCGGAGGAGTCTGCACCTTTGACTGTGGATTGTGGTGCAGCATTTGGCGGGTTGCTTCCAGCCCGTTTAGGTTGGCAGGCAGATGTCCAGGATGATTATGTCCGGCGCAATGCTTTGGCTTTATCAACGGCCTCACGTCCGTCCTGGGCTTCGCCGCACACATCCCATCCGGCATGAGACTTGAGGAGCAAGACCAACCCGCCGCGGCGAACAATCTCATGATCGTCAGCCACCAAAATACGCAGCGGGTTCATACTTCAACTCCAACCATAAGGACCTCTTTCGACAGCGCCTAGTCGTGTCAAACTCGGACTATTTCAGACCGAGTTGACCATTGTACTGTTGCATTATGGCGTAGCACTCGCAGGCCGACTCCTCGAGTCTCTTGCGATTGACGATCGTCACTGCGCCATGGGTGTACTCGATGCTCTTCTCCCGCTGTAAAATACCCGCAGCCAGGCTCACACTGGATCTGTTTGTCCCCAGCATGGTCGCAAGAAAATCATGAGTGATGGGCAGGCACCCCGAATCCACCCGATCTTGAGTCATCAACAACCACCGCGCGAGACGCTGCTCCAGATCATGCAGTCGATTACACCCAGCCGTTTGGGCAACCTGCATGCCCTGAAGCACGGCATAGCGACTTAACAACAATTGAAGGTTTAGGGCGGATTCCAAAGTGTTTTGTAAAGCTCCGACCCCGACCCGAAAACCATCCCCCGTAATTTGCACGACCGCTTGAAGGGGACTTCTGCTCAAGCCAACCGCCGCCGGTATTCCTGTAAAGCCCTCATTTCCCACTACGCCTGCCTCCGCGGTTCTTCCGTCCTGCATTGCGACCACAAGAGAGATCAATCCCCGATTCGGAAAGTACGCAAACTCCAGTCCTCTCCCCGCTTCGTGAAGGACTAGATGGTTCGGTAGCTCGACGTATTCGAGATGGGGACGCAGTGAGCTGTAGTCGCTATCAACCATCGACAACAGTATTAGGTTGCCGACTGGATTCCCTGAAGGATTCGTCCGCTCGCCAGCGCGCACGACTTGGAGGTTCTTGCTTTCCACAAACGATCCTTAGGAAATTAGGACGGCCTGAATCCCTGCCAAATCATGGCTTAGAATGGCGTCGTCCTCGCAAAACTGCACGGAGTCGGATGCTCATGAGCCGCCAAGAGGTTTGATCCAATGTTCGATAAAATCATGTGTGCAGCTGAGTTAGCCCGCCGGCTCCGTGGCAGAGGGGTTGCCCTTAAGTCGTCGCTCCTTGGCTTCCAACAGTCGGTTGATTTGCGATATCAGTTCCATGAGTTTTTCAGGATCTTGTTCTGTGGCCGCCTGTTCACATAGCTCCATCCATTTCTCTAGGTTCTCTCGCATTTGGGCTCCCTCACTCGTGGGGAAAGCGCTTATATCACGGCAGGAACTTTTAAAGTGTCCGATGCCGGACAAAGCCCGCGAAATCGCAGGGCGCGCCGGAAGAGTTGGTCAGCGTGGCCGAACGCCTTGGGAACAGGGCGGTATTCAAGAGACTTGGATTTGTGCGGAACGACGAGGTGGGCCAGAAAAACTGATCACAAGTTGTCGAGATCGACTTACCACGAGCAATGCCAAGCTCGACCCGCCGTGCCAAGCCGCAAGCTGGTAAAACGCTCGCGTGTGTGGTCCACCCAGTTGGATCGACCCGAGGCTCGCGTGATTGACCGCACCGAAATCCTACGGCTTGCAAATGAGTTTGGCCTTGAAGCGCGCATCGTCGAGAAAGACTACATTCTCGGTTGGGTACTCGCCGGTAGCTATCGTGATCCTTCCTTAGCCGGTGCGTGGGCATTTAAGGGTGGCACCTGCCTTAAGAAGTGTTTTTTCGAGACGTAACGCTGTTCCGTCTACCGCATGGCCCATGGTATTGCGCAATCTTCATCAGTCCCAGGGGCGGGTACTTGTTGTTGTACCCTGGCTCGATCAACAAGATTTTCTTGTTCGCCATGCGCTACTTGCCCTCACCAAAGAGTGCTTCCACCGTGCCCATTGGAAGAAACAGCCGACGCGTAACGCGGGGAAGGTCAATGAATCCGTATTTTTTGTAAAACTCCTCCGCAGAAGCATCCTTCGCATCAACAACAACACCCGTCGAAGCCGCCTGTTTGCTCGATTGCAAACTGCGGTGGAACGCATCCATGAGCAATCTCTCGCCAAGCCCCCGACCCCGAAACGCGGTGCTTACCGTAAGCCGCCCGAGAAGCGTCGCCGAAACCGTGGGATACTTCGCAAGCCTCTTTGCAACCTCAGCGGGAACCTCACCCAAATCCAGTGCGTACTGGGAAAGCGTGTAAAAGCCCGCAATTGTCTTATGGTCCGGCGTAATCACAAACGGAACAGCAGCCCGTTTCTTCAGGTCTTGGCCCGCCTGTTTCTGCAGATAGGAGTCTAATTCGTCATTCCCACAAGAAAAAGCCGCTCGGTCGTGTTTCGCACCGAGCGGCTCTATGACGAAATTGGGCTGTTCCCGTTCGCCCACCGACTACAACCCCATTTCAGTTTTGTATCGCTGGGCTGCAGCTCGCGCTGTATCGTTTGGAGGCGGTGGATTGAGGATCGCGTTGATAAATACATCCCGCGCTTCATCCCGCAGCACCAATGTCTCGAAATCCCGGATCGTCTCAGCCGCTGCGTGCTGTGCGCTGACCACCACAAAATCGGTCACAGTACTGCCGCGCAACTCTGCAGCGCGTTCGATCAACCGCTTCTGATCCGGAGTCACTCTGGCTTCCAAACGCTCGTCCTTCCGCGAACGCTGCTGACGCTTGACTGCCTGATGCATGGGCCCCTCCTATACATGAATAATGTACGGCGAGCAGCCGGACAAGTCAATATAAATGTACGCCTAGTAGCCGTACGATAATGGAACCGCACTATCATGTTTAAAACCAAAGGCTTACATCAGATCTATTTTCCCCAACGGCATCGGGCCATTGCTGGAACACGACGGCCCCACACCGAATTCTGTTTAATGCTTGCCCACTGCTCAAACATCTGGCCCACATTCTTCCAATCGTCCTCAAACCCAAAGTGCTTGGTCACGAGATTCGTGACCGTAAAAACCGCGCTCGTGGTCACCCGGATCACCTCAATAACCTCGTCGTCCGAGTAATTCGGGGGACTAAGTGGACCGACCCGAATTTCGCCCACCTACGTGCACTCTAACGGGGATTCATCGCGCGAACGCGCCATCTTTCTGAACCGTACGATAGAGGGTGACACCAAGACTGGGCCCCTCCACCTCCTGCATCGGGATGCCATTTCCCCGGAAGCCGAGTTTGCCTATCATTGGTATGAGGCTGGCTCTGGCTGTAGAGCGTCGTTTCAGCAGCTTGTCGCCGGCGCCAATCTCTCAATTGAAATCGGAGCTAACACCGATGGCTATGTCGTTTCTAGGACGTAAAGGGCTTTTGGCCTCGCGCGTTTTACCGCTTTCTCCAACACTCCTGCGGAGGTCCCCCGGCCAACCCTCTCATCGTAGTCGACCCAAAAGCCGATGCGAAAACAAGAGAGGCAGCGAAGAAGGAACAGGAAGCGGAATGGAAGGCGAAGGGCTATGTCTTCGAGATCAAGCATGATTCCCTCTGCGATTTCGGTACACTCGACCTCAAATCTCACCTTGTCACCACAACCGCTGATGCTAACAATGTAATTCCGTTTTACATGTTACCCACTCTTGGCGGACAGGACATCGACTCGCGCATCAGCCTGCGCGGCTTCGAGAACTACCGTTTCCGCGCGCCCGACGTTATGTTCGTGCAGGCAGAGTATTCTCTCCCCATCTACGATCCGTTCGCGCTGCTGCTCTTTTACGACGCCGGCAATGTTGGAAACACGCTCGGTGATCTCTCCTTCGCGCATCTGCGGCAGGATGCAGGTTTGGCGTAAACGTCCGGATCATGCGCATGACAATCCTTCAGGATATTTCGCAGGCGGCCGAGGCGGAGGTCTTCATGCAGGCTTCAACCTGGCGAAGCAGTTCTGTTGCCTCGACTTGGAGCACAGCACTATGGCGTTCACAGTTGCGTTAAGTTGGATGGAAGGAGTGTGCTCGTTCGGAATTAACTCAACCCGCGTCCGCGTTTTTCAGAGCTTCGATCCGACCCACGCGATGAAGCATGCCGTTGCCAATGGAATTGACGATGGCTTCCGGGAAAGATGCAGGCAAGTCCTGACGCGTCGCTTCGAGAGCTGCCGGTGTCCGGGCCAGCACTCCAGACAAAATGTCCAGAGTCGTCGCGGCGGGAATCCCAGCCGCTTCTCCTGTCTGGATGAAATGCCGTGGCAAAATCGTATCCACGACATAGTGATTGTTCTTTCCTACGGCTAGCGCGAGTTTCATCTTGTTGTGTTGTATCTGGCCCGCGTCGACGGCGGGCTGTGCCGACATTACGTCATACAACGGTGTCATGCGGAATCGTCCGCCGGGGCTGAGGAAGACGCTGAAGTTCTTGGCATGGCCATCGATGGCGCCCAAGAGCCAGAAGACGATTTGCGCTTTCATGAAGTGCCTGCGATCCGCCTCGGGATCGTCGCTGCCCTTGAGCAATTGCAATATGTCGGCGATGCCCGGCCCACCGTGGGCCTGGTATTTCGCGGTTGGTGGAACGGATAATGCCTGGCAAAAATCCTCCTGCGGGAGGCGGAGGAGGCGCTGATCGGCGGTCCACCGGCGGTCAAACCGCTCGACGGCAAGAACCCGTCGCCCGCCGAAATCAACGATTTCCGTGCGGGCCGTTGGCAATCCGAGCGCCGATGTCAGTTTCATGCAGAGATGCTCGTTCTCAACGCTCTGCGACAGGTCGATGTCGCCGCGCGCGCCGATCTGCGGTTTGAGGATATGCGTCGTGGCTGTGGTGCCATGAGGAATATTCCATTTGTCCTGCCAGAAAAGCAGCGCGGTTTTTTCCTGCGCCCCAGCAATGGATATCCGGAATTCACCTTCATCAGTGACGCCAAGCGGTGTTCTGTTGAGGTCGCCCAGAATCCCGGCTATTTCTTCGTCGGAAAGAGGGCGTCCTTCAACCTGCCCGACCGGGCCTGGCGCCGCCCCTTCGGGCAGGAACTGAAGCGCGCCGACACAATCGCGTCCTATGACGGTTAGGAGGCTGTAAGCATCGTTGCCTTCCGCCCTTACGCGTGCGGCGAGGCGGTTGCGGATGTCTTCGTTATCGGGGAGCAAATTGTCGAATACGGCCGTCACGGCCCGCCCCGAATACTTGTCTTCACGCAGAGGCAGCGAGAGCGAGACGGGCATGGCATTCTTCCAGGCCAGCCACGTTTCGTGATAGAGGAAATCGACAGATCCGGATGGCGCTTTCGTGAGGCGCCCGACGAGCCGCCCATTGAGAAAAATGTTCAAGGGAATATGCGTGCGTGTTCGTGGCATCAGAACATAGCCTCAATATCTTCCGGAGAGCCTTTCGTGCGAGGCCGCACAACCAATTCAAGATTGAGCGCGGAGAGAACATCCAGGAGCGTGGCAAGAGTGGTTCCCGGTTCGCCAGCCTCGATCCTTGAGATTGTGGCCTGACGATGTTTGATTCTGGCGCCAAGACCGCTTTGTGTCTCTTGCAACTGCCGGCGCCGGCGCTGGATTATGGCGCCAATCTGTTTCGGTGTACGGGCAATTTGATCCATGGGTTTCACCCTCTTATACTCTGCAGCGTATTATTTAATAATATACCCTAAATAGTATAAACAGTCAATATACTACTAAGAGTATAAATAAAGTTTATACGCTTTATGGCATAACTCTCCTCGAAACTTCATGTTTTAGGGAGAAAGCTGGTCGAGCTACGGGGGCGTTGACCAAGGGGATGGTCGAACCGCCAATACCAGGCATGCGCAGCCACGCTTCATTCTGAACCGGCAAGCTGCGCGGATGCCTTAAGATAGCGGGAATCTTGGACCGAAAATATCTCGCCAAGCGCCCAAGGCATCGCCATTCTTGCCCTGCCGAACGAAATCGATCGCGAGTGTTGCCTGCCGGGCTGCCTCCTTTAAAGCAGTACATCATCACGCGTCATCATGTCGCTGACCGGCGTACCAAGCCCCGCGGGGTCCTTCCACGTGTCGAAAATGCGATCAGCAAAGGTCGTGAAAATTCCCTGAAATTCATAGTCAAAGTGTCCGCCGAAGGGAGCATGCAAACACTCCAATGCCATGACTTCGATGAGAAAGGAAGGCTTCACCAGCTTCTGATGCCCCGCGAAGTAAACAAGGAAGCGATAACGGCCGATTCTGAGCAAACGATTCATGGTCAGGTGTTCGGAAAGGCCTAAGGTTACATCTTCGTCATTATGGATCATACGACGATGACAACTTTGGAGGTCAGTCCGTTTGCCGCCGTCGCCGTCGATTCTCCCTGAAAGTCGTACTCGCAGGACGAGGGCGCGACAGACTGGACGCACAAAATAGCTGCTAACAAGCTAACAATATGTTTCCGACGGCAGGACGGAGGTCAGTCATGGTTGAAAGATCCGATCATCTGCTGCATCTGGGTCGAGCTCACACCCAGCCCGCTATCACTTCTCGTATTTCGCCAGCGGAGTGAAGTACAAGCCCTGACAATCGAAGCTGCCGTCTAATTTGAGGCCGAAGGTAACAAACGCCTCTTCGGTGCCCTGTTTCCGTCAACGAGTCTTGAAGGTATCGTATTGCCAGGCCCCAAGTCCGCAACCGCGCTGGGAGTATGGTCGAATTCAGATCCGTGAATCCGTGCACTGTTTCAGGAGATTGTCGCTCATGCTAGCGCTCGCATGAAGGGCAATGCACCCTCCACACCGCTATCCTTACTCTTTAACCAGGCGAATTGTCCTGTATTTCCGAGCTAAGATTTGCTGAGTTTTGCTAATACGAACAGAGCAGTTTAGCTGCTGTGCTAAATCGGTCTCACGGACGGAGGCACCTGAGCCACGTAGCGTTTTCTGCTTTGTGCCCGTTTTCGCAGAACTACTCACAAGCCGGCGCGCTGTTGGATCAGTTGGAGGCGGGGCAATCGGGATTCAGAGAATGCACTCCGGTCAGTTGCTTGGCACCAAACCGCCGTGGCGTCTGCTTAAGAGAACACCGCGGCGGGGAACCAGTGCCCTTGCGGGCTTTCTCCCGAGGTCCGCATTCCCTACTCGTTTTGGTACTCGAATTCCGCTTTGATAGGCTTACCCTCCTCGAACCGTTCCGGACGGAACGCGGATATGTCGACAGTTTGGCCGCGGCCGTCGAGCAAGAGTTCCGACATCACCAACCCTACAGCCGGAGAAATCTTGAATCCCATCCCACTGAAGCCTGCCACTACATGCAACCCTCGGATGCCAGGCACTTCACCGAGCAACGGACGTGAGTCCGGGGTCATGTCGTATACTCCTGTGATTCCGCGCATAAGGCCTGCATCTCGTAACCTGGGAATTCGCCGGCAAGCGCGATTCCCGATTTCGATAAGCCATTCATCCGAAGGATGCTGCGGAAACTGGTCGGGGTCTATTCCCTTCTGACCATAGAAGTCTCCGATTAGCGTTTTGTCTGGTCCATCCGAACGGAAGTACAAGGTAGTTACAGAATCAATACAAGCGCACCCCCCGCCCTTCATTTCTGGAACGTTGCGCAGGATCGCTACTTGGTGGAACTCCGTGTCGATCGGTAGACTGACTCCCAGTTTTTTCAACAGCCGTCCGCTCCACTGCCCGGTTGCCAGGACAACAACGGGGGCTTCCAAGTCTCCCTTGTCCGTTCTAATACCACAAATCCGGTCCCCATCGAGCAGGAAGCCCGTAACGTTCGTTCTCGGAAGGTAGCTCACGCCCTTGGCGCGGGCTGCAGCCATAAAATCGCTGGCGACGATCGCTCCGTCCCCATAGCCTCCATCCGGTTCGTAGGCTGCCGCCGGATCGTCTTCCAGGTTCCAGTCTGGCTCTAACTTCCTCAGGTCGTCGCATCCAATGACCTCGGCTCGAGCTCCACATGCCTTCTGCATCGCCACGTTGGCCTTTAGTCGATCCAGTTCATTCTTCGGAACCAGCCGCACAAACCCCGTCTTTCGGAATGCACTCGGCTCGCCAACGATTTCTTCCCATCTCTGGAATATTTCCAGGCTCTTAACCGCCAGCTGCACCTCCGGCGCGAAGCTATAGTGCATCCGGACAAGTGCCGAAGAGCGACCACTTGCGCCTTGCCCAGTGTGATCCTTTTCCAGAACCACGACGCTTCCGGGCCGCCGCTGGGCTAGGTGAAAGGCAATAGAAGCCCCCATCACCCCCGCCCCGATTACAGCGATGTCAGCCGTCCGATTTCCCGCGCCAAGCATGCAAACTAACTATCAGATTGCATTTGGCGATCCGGCAACAAATTCGGTATTATCCGAACGATGCTTGCCGCTCCTCTCCGAAAAGTCACCTTGCGGCTCGACCCGTCCGATCTAGCCTACGTCAGATTTGCTTTCAGCCCGTTGTGGGAATGCGTGGCGGCATTTCGCGCATGGATGGATCCAAGTCGCCATGCTCTTCTTCTACCCTGGATGACCAAGGTCAAACCCGTGGCGTCTCGCGTCGACTGGGAACCCTTGAGCAGCCTGGCCTTGGTTCGCAGAGGCGCCATCCCGGACTTCTTGGCGCCGCCTCCATCGAGCCCGTTGCCTCGACTCAGTGACGAGCTTGCTCATTTGAGGCGCGTGCCCGCGGAGGTCGTCCGCGCTGAGATGGAAATCGCATACCCGGACGGCATTCCGCAGAGATTGCAAGCTGCGATGAAAAAGCCGTCCGCCTTTCTAGCAAGGGCAGCCGATCTTCTCGAGGAGTTCTGGCGGCGTGCGGTTGCGCCGGACTGGGGGCTATTGCGCTCAACGCTCGAATCTGAAGTGCTCTTCCGAGCACGGGTTCTCGCGCTAGGGGGGCCGGAGGAACTCTTCAAGGGAATGCATCGAGATCTCCGATACGAAGACGAACAATTGACCGTACAAACCGATAGCTATTGGGATGGAAAGAAGAGAAATCGCGGACTGCTTCTCGTGCCCTCCATTTTTTCCTGGCCCGACGTTTTTCTCACCGTGCGCCCTCCCTGGCAGCCCACAATCACCTATACATCACGTGGGGTCGCTGACCTGTGGAGTGACACCAATCACCCAACGCCCGATGGACTTAAGCGCCTGATTGGGGTTTCGTGCGCCAGAGTGATGGCCAGATTGCAGAAGCCCCAGACAACCACTGAGATTGGTGCCGCTCTCAATCTCTCCAATGCCGCTGCTTCCGAGCAAATCACTAAGCTCTGGCATGCCGGCATCCTGGAGCGTACCCGCATCGGACGGCGCGTGTTTTACTCCCTCAATGAGAGCGGCACAACAATGTTCACGGCATTCCATCAACAGGGGAACAAACTGAGGACGACAACCGTCCCAAGGACCGCGACGAAAAGCCAATAGCTTTGCTGGCTTCCGCCCGATTTCTCCCGGGAAGGCTTTGCCACCCGCTATTCTTCGACAATCTTGATCAAACGCACGGAGTGAGCCGGTTGACCATTCAACACAATTGCGTCGCCCTCAAAAGGCAGCGGTTGATCGCCGGCAAGCGCGTCGTACACCCTAAGCACATGCCCACTAGGTAAATTCAGGTCGGAAAGTGTGAAGGCATGCGATTTCGACTGATCCGTCCAGTTAAACACCGCCAACATCGATTGCCGATCGTCCTCGCGGAGTAGAAAAATGCTTGGCTGTTCATCCTCAGGCCGATACGTAAGCAGATCAACTGGCTTCGAGGCTCGTCCAAGCTTGGCCATCCGCAGGAGGTCCGGGTTGGTCGCCAAAGCCATTCGCTCCGCGTCGGAGACTAGTATTGGCAAATCATCTCCTATCTCGAACATGCCTCCCGAGACCGCCGCCAGGACGATCGACGCTTGTGCCTCGCTGAGCGTAAGCGGGGCTCGAATGCGCCTCCCTACTATCTGTCGTGAGATATTGAAAGCATCTGGATCACTCATGAAGAAATTGCGATGCATGTAGTACCGGGCAGCAATGCCGCTCGCGGATTCTTTGGTGTCCACAAACGTGTGCGCGGTATCTTGGGAAATACGGCCCTCGTCCACGAGTCCGACAGGATTCAACATGGGGCTGCCATCCTTGTCCAGCCAGACGACTTCACCCACCGCAGTGCGAATGATTTCCAAGCCGATCCGCTGTGCTTCCAATGCGGTCGTGTACGGGCGGTAGTAGTAGCCCTCGATCGCCGTGCTGTCCATGAAATCGAGTTTGATATATCGCGCACCCCAATCCTTCACCAGCGTCTCATAAGTTTTGCGGAGGTATTCCTGAGCGCCAGGATGCGTGGTGTCGAGGACAAAAATGTCCTGTCCCTCCTGCGCTTTCGTTTTCTTCATGATCCGAATGGGCACACCTTGCGCGTTTTTGACTAACCATTCCTTGTGGTGCTCGTAAGCCCACGCGTGTTCTCCCACGTAAAACGGGGCGGTCCAAATCCCCACCTTTAATCCCAAACGCCTGATTTCGCGTGTCAGCGTTGGCATGCCGTGGGGAAAGCGTGTAGCGTCGGGAATTGCGTATTCGCCCGGTGCGATTTCGTATCCGGAATCGATGTGAAAATAGTCGTATCCGAATCCCTTCAAGCGCTCTGCAAGTAAGCGTGCATCGGCGAGCAGCCTGTCCTCGTTGATAGCCCTGTAATATGCGGTCCAACTCCACCAACCCAGCAGCGTCTCTCCGTTCACTCGCGCTTTATGCAGTTGCCGAATGGCCGCACCGTAAGCCTCAAGCTGAGTGTGGTAATCCGTGCCGGCCGCGAACATCACCCGCTCCGAACTCATGTTGCTTCCCGGATCAAGCGGAAGACTCAACTCGATTCGATCCTGCTCCACCGGTGCGTCTGGAAAAAGAGAGGGGACCTGCACCTCAGTTGTTCCAGTCGAATCTACGGTATAGGAAGCGACTCGCGCTTTAGTTCCGCTTCCTCTCGCCTGCAGCTTCATGATTGTGAGAAAGCGTTGCGATGTTAGAGCGCCGAACAAGAGACTCTGCTTGCTCGCCTGGTTGTAAATGAGCTGGCTGCCGACGGCGCGGTGCAATCCTTGCGGAGACTGTCCAAGGTCGAAGATCCGCAAGGCTGGCCGGTTCTCACTAAAGCTGTCGGACAAGACGCGATCATTTCCGTCGCTTCCCTCCAAGTTCACAAGCCGTTCGCCAATTGCCTCCACACTACGGATGCGCTGCACGGTCACTTTTTTGGCGCTCTGGTTTTGTAGCTCGACCTCGATCTCCCCAAACGCAAGCGCGTCGTATAGCCGCAAGACATAGACCAGATCAGGGACAGTTGTTAGTCCCCCCGAAATGATTTTCAGTTGCTGGCCTCGGCCCAACAGGTCGTCAAATCCCGATTGTGAAATCCCATGCTTGGGGTAATCGGCTGTCTTTACCCAGCGGTGATCAATTTCCGCGGCCACCAACGCATGTATGACATGGCGGCCACTGCCCCGGCGATAAATTGTGTAGGAACCATCGGAGGGTCGAGCCGTAACGCACAATTGCTGACGGCAGAAAGATACGTCGTCGGCATCGGCGAAGGGACACGCCAACAATGCCAGAGCCGCTACGACTGCCAGTCTCACTGAGCTCTGACATCTTGACGTTCTTGTCAGCACATCGGATCGGCGGTTCTCGCCAGGGCAATTTGGGGCGCGGGAAGACATGTCATGGATATGAATGCAATTGCGGACGTCACGTGCACTTTATCTTTTGAGAGACCAAGTTCAAATGATTCGGCATTGGCCGAAGGCTCTCGTTGCCTGCCCCGCCCTCTGCCGCGTCCTCGGAAGTGTTTTTGCCCTTGACTTTGGGGACATTTGCACGAGAATTGGGAAACGCGGTTCGATTCGCCCACCGAGAGCGAAAGCCGCATGCACACTGGGGATTAGAGGCGAGCGGCACGACGACCAACCTCTACAAGTGTGGTGGCTCAGACTTCTGAAAATAGACAACCGTGAAACGTTTCTTACTCTTGGCCGGATTGCTGGCGCTGTCAACTGTGCCGCTGGCCGCTCACGACATCATTACCACGAAGTTAACTTACACGCGCGACATTACACGTATCTTCGAGCACCGCTGCATTTCATGTCATGGCGTACACGCGTCAGTTCCCCTCACGTCCTACGAGCAAGTGCGTCCTTGGGCCGTCGCAATCAAGGAACAAGTGCTAACACGAGAGATGCCTCCCTGGGGAGCGGTAAAAGGTTTTGGCGATTTGTTCCCGGATGACGCGCTGACACAAGACGAAATGTTGATCATTGCGGCGTGGGTGGTGGGCGGCGCGCCGCGGGGTAACCCTGCCCTTCTTCCGGCAATAACAAAATCAACTGCACCACTTTCATACGACCAAGTATCGGGTGCACTCGTAGTATCTACCCGACGCGTGCTCACAAAACCCTTCATTGCCACCGGCGTCATTCCCCGGCCTGAAAAACCTGTCGAGTCCGCCCGTATCATCGCGCGCTTGCCCAACGGGCGGATCGAGCCGCTCGTATGGCTGTATCATTACGACCCCAAATGGCAGCGCGTGTTTCGGTTTCGCAAGCCGTTGAGCCTGCCACGCGGCACACAAATCGAGGCCACGACCCCATTGCACTATCAGCTGGAAGGGCGAGCTAAAGCTCCTTGACGGGCACAGTAAATGTCACCGTATTCACCGCGCCCTGACGCTGAAACTGTATCCACATCCGGTACAAACCGGGTCGCGGAAAGATTAGATTGAATTGCACCACTGGTCCCCCGTCAGCGATAACAGGATGCAAGTGAACCAGGTCGATGAGGTCCTCGCTCGCCGCCAGCATGTGACCCCACGCGCCCAGATACGGTTCCAGGCCTTCGACCGGATCAAGCGTGAGGAACAATTTGATTTCCTGTCCGGCAAACGGCTGTTCCGGATCCATTCGCAGCGATGCCGTGAGGTTCTCGGATTTTGATGGAGTGAGTGACGGCTCGAGTTTCGAAGGCTTTGGGTCGCCCGCAACAATCAGCGTCTTAACTGTTAACTGCGGCACGGACCTGGAAGGGTAATAATCGGCGAGAACCCGATAGGTACCACCGTAAGGCAATCGCATCGGCAAGGAGAAGGAGCCGTCCGCCTGCGGTACCCCATGCATATGGGCGAAGAATTCCAGATTCTCGCTGACCAAGAACACGTGCATCAGCCGCTCATGCACCATCTCGAAGTGATTCACTGGCGTCCCGGTTTGGGGATCGAACACGCGAATGTTGAGCGTGGCATGAGCTCCGGCTTTGAGTACCTCCGGAGAGTGACTCAATTCAAGCAGGTATTCAATTCGCTCCGGGACATGAAGTACCAGTGTCATGCCGCACCGAGGGCAGGCTCCCGGCTTGTCTGAATGAACATCCGGATGCATCGGGCAAGTCCAGTCGCCGGGCAGAGGCGGGTCCGGCGGCGGCGCTTGTGGTAACTGCCAGCAACAAAGTGGTGTCGCCAACAGCAGCTCGAGAAATGTGCGACGGTCCAATGGAAGAGCCAATAAGAGTTCACCGAGCCTGAATCTTGGTATGGCTATGAAAGAAGACGGCAATGAGCAGCAATACCACGAGAGCACTCAAGGCCGAACTTGTCCAGAAACCTTGCCAGTTGCGGATCACAGCACTACCAGAGATATGGGTAAAGTAGTCAACGGTCCGACCCGAAATCAGCGACCCGATCAACATGCCCGCACCGTATGTCAGAAATGTAATCAATCCTTGCGCCGCACTACGTAAGTCTGCGGGCGCTTCTTGGTCTGTGTACAATTGCCCGGTCATGAAGAAAAAGTCGTAGCAAATGCCGTGGAGAAGAATTGCCAGATAGAGCATCCACATCCGGTTGTCCGGAGCGCCGTGCGCGAGCAGTTCGTAACGCACGAACCAGGCCGCCATCCCCATGATCAGGATGCTCTTCACAGTCATGCGCCGCAGAATCGAAGGCATCAAGAGCATCATCGCGACCTCAGAGACCTGTCCGAGAGCCATCTTCCCCGCTGCATTCTCTACCTGAAGGTCGTTCAGGTAAGTGTTAGTGAAGGAATAATAAAAAGTTAGGGGGATGCAAGCCAAGGTCGATGCGACCGCGAAAACCGCGTACGCAGGCCGCTTCAGCATCACCAGCGCATCTAGTCCGAGCACCTTGCGTACGGTAGTGGCTTGGCCCTTGCTCGGCGGAGGGGTGTGCGGCAGCATCAAGCTCAACAGGCTCATCGCTATGGATGCGCCCGCAGCTAGCAGGAACGGGGCTGAGGAGGTTTCGACTCTAAGATGTCCGACCGTCACACCACTCGCGATCCACCCCAGCGTCCCAAACACACGAATGAGTGGGAAATCCCGCCCAGGGTCTTTCAGGTGCTGCAGGGTCAGCGAATTGGTCAGCGCAATTGTCGGGAAGTAACAGAGGCAATAGGCAAACATCAAGGCATACACGGCAGGAAAGCCGGTCACCTTCGTTACGAGACACAAGATCACCGCGCCGACCAGGTGTAAAACGGCGAGCACTCGTTCCGATGCAAAACAACGGTCGGCGACCAGCCCCACAAAAAAAGGAGAGATCATGCACGCAAACGCCGTTGTTCCAAACACGGCGCCGGCTTGTGTGCCAGTGAACTTTAGTGTGACGGTCAGATACGTGCTTAGCGTGACGTACCAAGCTCCCCAAATTGCATAATTGAGGAACATCATGAAGCTAAGGCGAATTCTGTCGAAAATTGGCATTTCCGTACGTACCCATCGGGGGCCTCGATCACTCATCTCTGTGCGGCCCGGCGGAGTGCCAAACCGTCCAGCCACAAATCGATAGGCTTATTAACTCCTCTGGGTCGAAACGGCAGGTCTATCTTTCGTCCATCCCCTGCAGACGCGTAGGCCGCATAGATGGCTTGCATGACAACCAGTCCATCTTCGCCCGTCGCTTGCGGGCTGTCTTTGCCGCGAACGCACCGCGCAAAGTGTGTCATTTCCTGCGGGAAGCCATAATTCCAAAGCTCGTCAAACACGGGATAGGACCAACCCGTGGTGGTCGGTGCCTTCTCGACGGCATAACCGTAGCCATTCTCGCTGTAGGTAGGCAGTGCGTTCCCCATATGCAGATTGGCATAGGTCACGCCTGCTTCCCCGTAAACCTCAATACGATCATCCATACCGCCGCGCCGTGCCCAGCTGTTCTCCACGAGTCCCACTGCGCCATTCGCGAATTCGAGAATACAGAGCGACTCGTCCTCTCCTTGAGTTTTGTTGCTGTGAACGTAAGTTCCCATCTGACAATAGACAGATTGGATGGCAGGCCGTCCGAGAAACCAGTAGCAGAACGCGATCCCATGGCACCCCAGATCCATGAGCGCACCGCCGCCCGAGCGATTTACATCCCAAAACCAGGGGCTATGCGGTCCGAAGTGTTTTTCACTTTGCTTGACTAGATGTATTTTGCCGAAGGCTTCAGCATCCGCCATTTCTTTGGCTTTTAAGTATTTCGGTGTGAAGAAAAGCTCTTCTGCATACATGAGCAGCACCCCACTCTGCTTTGCTGCTCCCACCATCTGCTCTCCCTCCGCGATGGTCATACACAGAGGTTTTTCGCAAACGATATGCTTGCCGGCCTTGGCGCAGTCGATCGTCATCGGCGCATGCAGACTATTAGGGGCTGCAATCGTAACCATCTCAATGTCTTTCTCTCTCAGCATCTCTCGATAGTCAGTGAACACACGAGGAATCTCATATTTCTTTGCCAGTGCAGCAGCGTTCCCTGGAGTAGGAGATGCGACCGCCACTACCTCGGCCTCATGCGGGGCAATTTGAAACGCGGCAGCATGAATGTCTGCCTCAAACCGTGATCCGATGATTCCTACTTTCACTCTGCCGTTCTGACTCATCGCATTCTCCATTTCATCGAGTGGCTCTGTCTTGCTGAACAACCTGTCAGAAGATGCGGACCAGGGAAATAAGCCATCCCGGCGAGTACAGAAGTTTTAAGCTTCGTCATTGCGAGGCGTCGCCTCAATGGGGAGCAGCCCGTACTCACCTTCCACGACATAGGAGCACACGCGAAAAGAGTCACAATCTGCTCGCGATAGTCGCGAGAGACGCTCCGCCGCGAGTTGCGCCGGGAAGATGTCGATCAAGAATTGCCATTCGGGCGGCGTTGGAGGAAGTTGGAACACCAGGTCTCCAGCATCTTCCGGAAGCCGCTGCCCAATCAGCATTACGGAACCACCTAACCGCTGCAGATCTCGAGCCACTGCCAAATCCTCTTCTCGCATGCGCTTTCTATCAATCCACATACCGAACCGCGAACCCTTGACTGCGATTTCCTGTGGACCATGCCGGAAGGTTCCCGTTCCCATGGAAGTCGCCGGCGACTTGACCCCCTCCTCCCACAGGAGCCTTGCCTCGTAGCAGCTGCCAAGACTCGAACCTCGCGCGAGGAAATAAGGAGTAGTAGCGGCTTCGAGCCAAGTCGAGTCCTCCTCAATTTGTTGTTGCCATCTGCCAATTGCTCGGTCAGCATCCGCCACGACCTTCGACAAGGAAGTCGCGAACCTACTGTCAAACGCACCGAGCGTCGCTCTGGCTAGAGCACCTCCCGCAAGCGCCAACGTCGAGTATGTGTTGACAGAGATTCCGTGGTCTAAAGTGGCCGGCACAACAAGCGGGATCTGCGACTCTCGGGCCAGGGCCCCGTCGGCGCTGTTTGTCAGTCCTATCACGGTCGTGCGGCTGTCACGCGCCTTAGCCAACAGACGGACGATCTCAACACTCCGACCCGATCGGGACAAAATGACAATCACCGCATCCGATGGAATTGCAGCAAAATGAAGCAACTCTGCGGCGTCAAGCAAGTAGGCCGGCCGACCACCCAAGTGAAGCAGTGACCCGGCATTCAAAGCCGCATGCCAGCTTGCGCCAATCCCGGTTAAGTAGACGTCGCGCGCTCCGCGCACTGCGGCTGCGGCCGCTGCCAGAGTCGGCCACCCGGACCCGGACAAGTAGTCAATCGCCCGTTGCAACTCAGATGGCTGGCGAAGTATGTCTTCCAAGAAGTGCGTCATAGTGTGGGCGCAAGATTTTGCGCCGCTCTGCACCGGCATGCTCGCTCGATGGAGGCTACCCCGCTCTTCCCTTTCCCGGCAATACATTCGGGATTGGCCGAAAACGCGAGTGCGGAAGCGTATTCCGCGACACTTGGGGCTAGAGTTGTCAGTGACCGACGCGGCAGGCCCTCGCGCGGGAGAAGCCGCTATTGGGCCAATCCCGCGTCGTCATTCCTAGCCACGACGCAAACACGAAGGGTGACCACTCCCACTTGTTGGCCGTCCGCCTCGGCAGCCCATGTCACCTCGCGCCACCCATTTTTTTCAGTCTCCGCCACACTTAGACTAGCCATGAGGGGATAGGAGTCCCCTGACGCAACAGGGAGCGTTTGGTACTTCGTGTCGTCCCGCCATCCATCCGGCAACACTGGCATCAGGTGGACTTCGCGTGAGATTCCCGTATCGTTTCGGACAATCAAAGGGATGTGCAGCCTGCCCCCGGCCCTGACGCTCACCTCAGGCACCGGGAGCAACTGCGCGAGGCGCTCGATATTGTGTGCCTTCCAGAATTTCGGGTAAAACTCCCATGAGCCGCCGAACTCCAGCGAGAGCCCGCGGCGAGCCTGTTCCTGAAGCCCTCGGGTTGGTGCGAAGGGAACGGGCCGAGCAACCACGGCCTCGAAGACATCGCCCGTTACGCTGCCTCCGACCAGCGATTTCCCGAAAACAAGACGGGTCGGGAACTCGAACTTCTTGAAGTCGCCAGATTCGAGCGCTGTCTTCCCTATCATCCCGTCCTGGGTCAGATAGAAACTCACTTCCTTGGCCGCTATCTGCGCATAGCTTCGGTGCTGCGAAGGGGATACATCCGTCGCGGCATACTGCGGACCTGCCCCTTCCAAGAAGTTTTTGCGGAACGGAGATGGAATCGGCGGATTCCGCAACCAGTAGCCGCCCGCGTCGTACGCGTCTGAGTAGTAGTAGAGCTTTTGAGGCTGCCAGGCATGCAGGCCCTCTGTGTTGAAGTCAAGGTCATCGCGGCCTGCAGAGAGCTGTTCGGCAAACGCTGTGGGATCGCCAGCGAGATCAAACGCTTCGGTGGCGACAACGGAAGCGGCCTGATGATCGGCGTGGTTCTCACCCGCGACGTAAAGAGGCAGCCACGTGAGAATGACCTCCGGGCGAGTCAAACGCACCAGGCGCACTATCTGCGCTAATGCCGATCCATGGTCCCAATGTTCCAGCGAGCGCAATACATCTTGGGCGGGCGTGTCGGGTGCCCCGAGAAACCAAACATTCTTCACGGCTAAAAACGCCAGCGCTTCACGGCCTTCCATCTCGCGTTCTGCGCCCAGCGCCGCCGCGCGCGTGTTGCCTACCGCGTTGCCTCCGCCGTCTCCGCGCGTAATACAGATCACAGCAACGCGCCGATGTTCCTCATAGATGGCGCGGGCGAGATAGGCGGCGATGTCACCGGTTTCGTCATCCGGATGTGCCATAATGAGCAGAATGTCAGCTCTGTAGCGGTCATCGTCACCCGGACGAGCCGGAGCCGTGGCCTGCTGCGCTGCAACCTGCATCGATGCAAACACCAATATCGACCAGAGTGTTTTCATGACTTTGAGAACTTAAGAACCCTCCTTGGAGCGGTCTTCACAGCCTGTAAATTCCAGAGAGATCTTGTTTCCTTTGTATTCCATCTCGTCGTGAATCCCGATCTTCGAGGTGTAATAGCCTCTTACCGTCAATCGCTTGAGTTCGTTGAACAATTGGATTTCCGGCAGGTCGGTCAAGTCGGCATGATCGGAGAGGATTGTGAGAACCGCTATTCTTTCCTCGGAGCTAGAGTCGACAAAGGATTTCCCTGTGCGGTGCTGGCTCATCAGTTCGATCAACCGTAGTCCATCGTTCCAAAGCGCCTTGTCAGCTTGGTTGGCGCTGGTACGCACGATTTGATCAATGTAGTCAGCAACCTTTGCCGCCTTTGCACCGCCAGAATGGCTGTCGGCCGGAATAATTGTTTCTGCCAGCTCTTCGATTAGGGTGTGTTGCGCGGAGGTGAAGAAGCGGACTTCAAATTCAGCCCCCGAGCCCGCCGCGAGAGGCACGGGTTTCCGCGTTGCCGTCGAAATCGCCGGAATGGGCAACACTGCTGATGCCAACGCCACGGCCGAAGCCTTTAACCACGACCGGCGATCGCGCCGGAAGTCGACTGGTTCATCTTCGCCCATCAACCCTCCTTGTCTGTGTCTGGGCAACCAACTGCTACCCCTACAGTTAAAGGTTCCCCTTCTTCAGTTCGTCCGCAAGATAGTCGCAGGAGCGCCAGCAGAGAGCCATGATCGTCCACGTCGGGTTATGGCAACTTGCACTCACGAAGGCGCTTCCGTCGACCACAAACAGGTTCTTGATATCGTGTGACTGCTGAAATTGGTTCAGCACCGAACTCTTCGCATCGCTCCCCATGCGCGCCGTACCGAGTTCATGGATCGACCAGCCTTCAGTGAACACACGGCCGTTCGCGCGCAAAATCTTGAATCCCGCCGCTTCAAACATTTCCTGTGCGGTTTCCAACATGTCCTCGGCCATCAGCTTCTCGTTTTCACCAAATCGGTAGTGAAAGCGCAAGACCGGGACTCCCCATTTGTCTTTGACTTGCGGGTCCAGGTCCACGTAGTTTTCGTAACGTGCCAGCACTTCCCCGAATCCGCCCATACCGATGTACGAGCCCTGGTTTTTGCGTACCTCTTCTTTAAACGACGCTCCGAAGCCAGGGATATCCGTGCCTTTGGGGAACATGCTGCAGCCGCTGTTCCCTTCAAAGCCGTAACCTCGGATGAACTTGGGATGCCGCTCGGAGAGATTCCGAAATCGCGTCAGATAAAATCCACCGGGCCGTCCATCATCCAGCGTGGGCGGCTTGCCGACGAGCTCCTTCATTTGTCCAAAGATCCGCGGTCCCATAAGGTGTTCGCAGAAATTGTGTCCCACATGCCCGCTGGAGTTTGCCAACCCATTGGGATACAGCCGTGATTTGGAAAGGAGCAAGATCCGCGCGGATTCCAGTGTAGAGGCCGCCAGGACGACGACCCTTCCCCGAACCGTGTAGTGGTTCATGGTCAAACTATCAATGAAGTGGACGCCGCTGACTTTGCCGGTCTGCTGATCAACTCTCACTTCGCGCACGACAGCGTTGGTCCGTAGGGTCAACTTTCCCGTGTCCAATGCGGGGTAGATCAAACCGGTTGGAGAATCGAACGCCGCATGAATATCGCACCCATTCTTGCGATTGCACGCGCCTCTCGCCAGGCAGCTTTGACGATATTTGTTGTGCTTCAATCCGTCAGTTGTCACAGCGGCGCGAAATTGCGTGAGAACTCGGTCCATTTTCCGAATGCCCTGCTTCAGCTGCACCTCCGCACAATTCAGCTTGATCGGCCGCTGGAATACGCTATCTGGTAGATGAGGAAGGTTCTCCCGCACGCCACTCACACCCAGATACAGGTCCACCTTGTCATAGTATGGAGCGATGTCGGTGTAACTAATCGGCCAATCGTCGCCGTAACCGTCTCGGCTTTTTGCTTTGAAGTCATAGTCGGACAGTCTGAGCGCCAGCCGCCCCCAAATATTGGTCTTACCGCCCAAGCATCGCGCACGGACCCAGGCGTAGTTGGTTCCTGTGATGGGATTCTCGCGCTCATCCACCACGATGTTCTTCATGTAGTCGCTGTCGCCAACGTAGCTGTACAGATGCTTGTTGTTTTCGAATCCGGCACCATACGGAGGATTGCGGATGGTGTATTCATTCAGACTGAGAGAATGCGAGTCTGGTGGAAGTCCCCCGCGATACTGATTGTCGTAAGGCCATTCCATGGAGCGCACTTCTTGCTCGATGTCCAGTTTTTTCCCGGCTTCG